>ENA-OSEO01000060-OSEO01000060.1-sediment-metagenome-genome-assembly--contig:-NODE-60-length-283063-cov-7.485134_pt1 | contig 283063 bp, 220 predicted proteins | sample MGYA00237883_ERZ534232 | MGnify/ENA metagenome assembly ERZ534232
GTCATCGACGTCAAGGTCCTGCGCTCCATCCCCCTGCTCGACCAGGCGGCCATCGACGCCGTCCGGCAGTGGGTCTATGAGCCCATGATCATCAACGGCCGGCCCCGGCCCGTCATTTTCACGGTCACCGTCCGGTTCCAGCTGAAGTAGCAAAGCTAGTCAATGGCTTTCTATATTTCAAAGGAGGTTTAACCCATGCAATTCGGTTTGCTCGAAATGTGGCATGCCATGGGATTCATCGCGAAATCGGTCGCGGTCATCCTCATCTTCCTGTCCATCGTCACCATCTACATGTTCCTCGAACGCAACATCGTGTTCGCCCGGGCCCGCAAGAAATCCATGCAGGTCGCGCCGAAGCTCGCCGACCTTCTGAAGTCCGGAAACATGAAAGACGCCCACGCCCTCGCTTCCAAGAAGGACAATAAGGGAAGCCATCTGGCCCGCGTGACGGCGGCCGGGGTCCAAGCCTACATGGAAGGCAAGGAAGCCAAGCTGTCGTTCGAGGAGCAGATCGAGACGGCCAGCCGCGCCAGCGAGCGGTCCAAGACCCTGTTCGGCCAGGAGCTCCGCAAGGGTCTCAGCATCCTGGCGACGATCGCCACCTCGTCACCCTTCATCGGGCTGTTCGGGACGATCTTCGGCATCATCAACGCGTTCCGCGGCATGGCCCTGACCGGCTCGGGCGGCATCGGCGCGGTCGCCGGCGGCATCTCCGAGGCCCTGGTGACGACAGCCGTCGGCATCGGCGTCGCGGTCCTGGCCCTCTGGGTGTACAACATGCTCAACAGCAAGATCGAGATCTTCGAAGCCGAGATGGGCAACACCTCGTCCCAGGTCCTCGACTTCTTCATCCACTCCGGCGAAGCTCGATAAGACCATTTTGTTCCGGCTCTCCGGAGCCGGATAAGGGAGAGGCAAACCATGGGATTCTCAATCGCTACGGGCAAGAACAAGACTGCCTACTCCGCGGAGCCGAACGTCGTCCCTCTCTGTGACGTCCTCCTGGTCCTGCTGATCATTTTCATGGTCGTCACCCCCCTCGTCCAGCAAGGCGTCGACGTCCGTCTGCCCAACGCTCAGTTCACCTCGAACATGCCCGAAAATCCCGACGTCGTCCTGGCCGTCAAGCGGGATGTCCGAGAGACCACGGGCTTCCTTCTCTACGTCAACCAAGACCGAGTGACGATGGAAACCCTCCAGAACCAGCTCGAAGAGGTGTTCCTGACCGTCGCCGAGAAGAAGCTCTATCTCAAGGCCGACCAGGACCTCGAATACGGCAACATCGTGGATCTCATCGACATCATCCGCGCGTCCGGCATCGAGGTCGTCGGGATCATTACCGAGAAGAAGACCGAAACGCTCGACTGAGCGAGGCGGGTCCGACCCGTCCTGCCCCCAAGCTAAACGCACGAACGGGCGAAGGAAGCACTCGACGCTTCCTTCGCCCGTTTTTTTTCCTCTACGACCTGTTTTGGGGAAGTCATCATGAGGCGGCGATGGATGTCGTCCTGACGACCCCCGTAGCGGGGGGGGACCCGCCGAAGGCGGGGGGACCGCCGGGACTGGTCCCCGGGGGGGCCGGGGGGCTAGGGACGATATCCATCGCAAAGCCGAATGGATGACTTCCCTTGGGCTTCGGCGGCGGCTTTAAGGACTTCGGCGATGAACTCGTCGACCATCCGGGGCCCGGAGACGCGCCGCAGGACCTTTCCCTTCTTGAAGATGACGCCGCTGGCCCGTCCGCAGGCCAGGCCGATGTCGGCCTCCCGGGCCTCCCCCGGGCCGTTGACGGCGCACCCCATCACGGCCACGGTCATCGGCGTGCGGACCCCGGCCACGGCCTTTTCGACCCTTGCCACGATGCCCATGACGTCCGTCTGGGCCCGGCCGCAGGTCGGGCACGAGACGAGCCGCACGCCCCGGGCCCGCAGGCCCAGGCTTTCGAGGATGAGCCAGCCGACCTGGACCTCTCTCTCGGGGGGGGCGGTCAGCGAGACGCGGATGGTGTCGGCCAATCCCTCGGCGAGCAGAAGGCCCAGACCTACCGAGGATCGGACTCCGCCCGGGAGCAGCGGGCCGGCCTCGGTGATGCCGGCATGGAACGGGTAGGCGACCTTCTCGGCCAGGAGCCGGTAGGCTCGGAGGGTCCGGGGGACGTCGGAAGCCTTGAGCGAGACCTTGATGAGCCGGAAATCGAGGTCCTCGAGGAGGCGGATGTGCCCGAGGGCGCTTTCGACCATGGCCTCGGGCGTCGGGCCGCCGAAGCGCGCCAGGAGACGCTTCTCGATCGAACCGGCGTTGACCCCGATGCGGACCGGGGTCCCCCTCTCCCGCGCCGCACGAACGACCTCCCTCACCCGTTCCCGGGAGCCGATATTGCCGGGATTGATGCGCAGCCCGTCGGCCCCGGCCTCGAGGGCGGCCAGGGCCAGCCGGTGGTCGAAGTGGATGTCGGCGACGAGCGGCGCCCGGACCTTGCTCTTGACGGCCCCGAAAGCCTTGGCCGCCGCGCGGTCGGGCACGGCCAGGCGGACGATCTCGGCGCCGGCCCGTTCCAGCCGCCGGACCTGGGCGACGGTGGCCGCCACGTCGCGCGTGTCGGTCTTGGTCATGGACTGCACGGAGACGGCCGCGCCGCCGCCGACGGCGACCCCGCCGATCCGGACCTGAACGGTTCGGCGCCTGGGGAACATGCGGGCCCCTCCCCTAGAACGGTATCAGGCTGCTCCAGCCGTTGGGCAGCCTCTTGACGATGTCGTTGAGGACGATGAAGACGATGAGGACGACGAAGATGACGAACCCGATCTGCATCCAGATCGTCCGGGCCTTCGGGCTGAGGTCGCGACGGAAGATCGATTCGACGAGCAGGACGAAGATCTGCCCGCCGTCGAAGACCGGTATGGGGAACAGGTTGAGGATGCCCAGCTGGAGGCTTATGACGGCGATCCAGCTCATCAGGGGGATCCAGCCCATGCGGAACGCGGCGTAGGAGAAGTTGGCGATCTCCAGGGGCCCGCCGAGCTGCCGGGTCGAGGCCTCGCCGGTGAACAGGTCCTTGAGGAAGCGGATGACCAGGAACACGTTGCGCAGGTTCTCGCGGACGCTCTGGCCGATGGCCGCGAAAAACCCGTACTTCCGGACGACGGACTTGGGGACCTGGGCGATGCCGATCTTGCCCACGTTGCCCTCCCGCCGGGGCGTGACCGGCAAGGTCAGGATCCGTCCGTCCCGCTCGATCTCGAACCGGAGCTCGCGCTCCGGGTTCTCCTCGAGCGTCTGGATGAACTGGTAAAAATAGACCGGCTCCCCGTCGACGGACAGGATGACGTCGCCGGCCTGAAGCCCGGCCTTCTCGGCCGGGGTATGCGGCATGACCATCTGGATCTCGGTCAGGATCTTTCCCCGGAAGCCGGCGTATCCCATCTGAAAGCGGGTGACCGACTCCGTTCGCAGGTCGACCTCGAGCGTCCGGCCGTCGCGGAGGATCTCCATCCGGACCAGCCGGTCGGGCTTCTGGCCGACGGCCAGCTCGACATCGCTCCAGGTCCGGACCTCCCGGCCGCTGATGCGGACGATCTCGTCGCCGGCGCGCATCCCGGCCCGCTCGGCCGGCGAGCCGGGCTCGATCCAGCCGATGACCGGCTCCTTGTCCAGGTACTCGGGCACCGGGACGCCGATGCCGTTGATGATCGCGACGAGGACGACGGCCAGCAGGATGTTCATGATCGAGCCCATGGCCATGACCAAAAGCCGCTGCCAGCGGGGCTTGGCCATCATGTCGTCGGGGGCCAGCTCGCGGTCCGGTTCGAACATCCCTTCCCCGAGGAGCTTGACGTACCCTCCCATGGGGATCAGGCTGACCCTGTAGTCCGTCTCCCCCCTACGAAAGCCGAACAGGCGCTTGCCGTAGCCGAAGGAGAAGACCTCGACCCGGATGCCGACGAGCTTGGCCATGAAGAAATGGCCGAATTCGTGGACGAAGACGAGGATCCCGAAGACGAAGATGAAAGCCAGGATGGTACCGAGGACTGTGGGCATCGTTCTACCTCTGCTTCAGGGAGCGCCGGGCCAGCCGCCGGGCCTCCTTGTCGATGTCGTGGACGGCTTCGATGGAGCCGACGGGAGTTTCGTGATGGGCTTCCAGGACGGCGCCGACGACGGCGGGGATGTCCCGGAAGGCGATCCGGCCCGCGAGGAAGGCCCCGACGGCCGTCTCGTTGGCGGCGTTGAGGGCCACCGGGACGCTCTCGCTCCGCTCCAGGGCCCAGCGGGCCATCCCGAACAACGGGTACCGGCGCGGATCGACCTCGTGGAAGTCCAGGCGGCCCAGCCGCCCGAGATCGAGGGCCGGCAGCGACGAGTCCTCGCGCTCCGGCCAGGTCAGGGCATATTGGATCGGGATGCGCATGTCCGTGACGCTGAGCTGGGCCAGAACCGACCCGTCGATCATCTCGACCAGGGCGTGGATGGCGCTTTGGGGATGGATGAGGGCGTCGAGCCGCTCCGGCTCGAGGTCGAACATCCAGCGGGCCTCGATGAGCTCGAGCCCTTTGTTCATCATGGTCGCCGAGTCGACCGTGACTTTCCGGCCCATGACCCAGCGGGGGTGCCGCAGGACCTCCTCGAGGGTCTTGTTCCTCAGCTCCCGCAACGGGGTCCGGAAAAAGGGCCCCCCCGAGGCCGTCAGGATGACCCGCCGGACGTGCCTTTTGCGGCGCCCGGCCAGGCACTGGAAAACCCCGCTGTGCTCGCTGTCGACGGGCAGGATGACCGCTCCGGACCGCCGCGCCTCCCGGCGCAGGAAGGCCCCGCCGACGACCATGGACTCCTTGTTGGCCAGGGCTACCCGCCGGCCGGCCCGGAGGGCCTCGAGGGTGGGCCCGAAGCCGTCGATCCCGGTGATGGCCGAGACAACGATCTCGGCCCCCTCGGCCCGGGCCACCTGCAGGGGGCCGTCCGGGCCGTGGACGAGCTTGACGCCGGTCCGCCGGGCCAGGGGGCGCAGCCGCTCCAGGTCGGACTTCCTCCTGACCGAGACGAGCGCCGGCTTATAACGCTCGATCTGCCCGGCCAGCCGGGCGCTGTTGGACCCGGCGGCCAGGGCCGTCACGCGGAAGCGCCCCGGCAGCCGGTCGACGACGTCCAGCGTGCTGGTGCCGATCGATCCCGTCGAACCGAGGATGGCGAGGCCGAGGGCCATGGGGCGTCCCTTCTATCTCCAGAAATGCTTGACGATGAAATAGAGCAGGGGGCCGGCCAGGATGAGGCTGTCGATGCGGTCGAGGAAGCCGCCGTGGCCGGGGAGCAGGTTCGAGGAATCCTTGACCCCAGCGGCCCGCTTGAAGAGGGACTCGAGGGGGTCGCTGACCTGGGCCGCGGCGTGGATGACGAGCCCGCTCAGGGCGGCCTTCCATAGGGGGAGCCCCGCAAGGGGCAGGACGAACCAGGCCAGGACGGCGCCGCCCAAGGCGAACAGGAAGCCCCCGGCGCTCCCTTCCCAGGTCTTGTTCGGGCTGGCGATGGGGGTCATCTTACGCCGCCCGAAGGGCTTGCCGATGAAGTAGCCGCCCGTGTCCCCCAGGAAAATGACCGCGCCCAAATAGTACAGATGATAAGGCCCGTTCTCGGCCCGCACCCAGAAAAGGAAGCTGAGCGAAAAGGTGATGTAGACCGCCCCCAGGACGGTCATGGCGAAAGAGGCCGGGAAGTGGGCCAGCTTGTCCATGGTGTTGATGGATGCGACGAAGTACACGGCCGAGACCAGCAGCCCGGCGTAGAGGGCGGCCTCGAGCGGCAGGGTTTTGAAGAAGAAGGCCAGGCCTATCAGCACGGCCAGCACGACGCCCAGCGACCGCCGGGGCTGGAGCCCGGCCCTCTCGGCCAGCTTGAAGAGCTCCAGCAGGGCGGCTAGGATGAAGGCCATGCCGAACAGGAAGAAGCCCCAGTCCGGGGCGTACTGGACGACGGCGAAAGTCGCCCCGAGCAGGACGATGGCGGTGGGTGTGCGTTGGAGTAGGCTCATGTCAGCTCATTTCCTCCGGAGGGGTCCTTGGCGGGAGGGCGCGGCGGTCAGGAGGCCCCCTTCACGCGGGAGGCGACGTCCCCGAACCTCCTGTCCCTTCCCTGATAATCGATGACGGCCTCGAGGAGATGCCGGCGGCGGAAATCGGGCCAGAGGACCGGGGTGACCCAGATCTCGGCGTAGGCGATCTGCCAGAGCAGGAAATTCGAGACCCGCATCTCCCCGCTCGTGCGGATGAGCAGGTCGGGGTCCGGCAATCCGGCCGTGTCCAGATAGCGGGCGAACGTCTCCTCGTCGAGGTCCCTTCGCCGCGAACGCGTGTCCTTGAGCATCCGGACGACCGCGTCGACGATCTCGGTCCGCCCTCCGTAATTGAGGGCCACGACGACGGTCATCCGGCCGTTGTCCCGGGTCAGGGCCTCGACCCGTTCGAGCTCTCTGCGGACCCCGGCCGGCAGGCCTTCGCGCCGCCCGATGATCCTCAGGCGCAGGTCGTTCTCGACCAGGAGCTTGTCCTCTTTCTTCAGGAACTCCTTGAGGAGCTGCCAGAGACGGCCGACCTCCTGCCGGGGCCGCTTCCAGTTCTCCCGGGAGAAGGCGAACAAGGTCAAGACCTCGATCCCCAGCCGGGCGGCGGCCTCGACGGTCTCGTGGACGGCGTCGGAACCGGCGGCGTGACCCTCGACCCGGCTCAGGCCCCGGCTCTGGGCCCAGCGGCCGTTGCCGTCCATGATGACGGCCACGTGACGGGGGAGCCGTCCGAGGTCGACCCTTTCGATGAGCGCGCCCTCCTCGGTCCCCGGCCGGAAATAGTCCTCATGGATCTTCGACATGGCCCATCATTATAACACGGGGCATCCCGGAAATAAACGCGCTCCTGGAGTGGACCGGGGGGCCGAGTTCTGGTAGATTAGATGACTGGAGCGAACGAACATGTGCCTGGCCGTGCCCGCCAAGATCACCCGGCTCGAACCCTCGGGCCTGGGGACGGTCGACTATATCGGCACCGAGGTCAAGGCCAACTTCTCGCTCGTCCCGCAAGCCAAGCCCGGCGACTGGGTCATCATCCACGCCGGCTTCGCCATCTCCGTCATGGACGCCCAAGAGGCCCGGGAGACCCTCCGCCTCTTCCGCGAGCTGGCCGAGTCGTCCTGACCGGCGGGCGCGCGGACGGTCCGTCGCGGGGCGGGACGCCGTTCCGGGAGCGCCGCCCGTGAAAGAACTCAGAGACCCCAAGGCCATCGCCAGGCTGCTGGCCGATATCCGTGACAGAGCACGGAGGCTGCCGGACCGGCCGCGGCTCATGGAGGTCTGCGGGACCCACACGATGTCCTTGTTCCGCCACGGCCTGACGCCCCGGCTGGCCGAGGCGGGCGTCGAGATGGTCTCCGGGCCCGGCTGTCCCGTCTGCATCACCCCCGACGGCCTCCACGAGGCGGCCATCGACCTCGCCGCGGGGATCGAGGACCTGACCCTGGCGACCTTCGGCGACATGACCCGCGTGCCCACAAGGAAGGGCTCCTTGCAGACGGCCGTGCCGGCCGCCGGCTCGCGCATCCGCATCGTCTATTCGCCCGAGGAGGCCCTCGCCGAGGCCGAACGGGAGCCCGGCCGGCAGGTGGTCTTCTACGGCGTCGGGTTCGAGACGACCATCCCGGCCATCGCCTACGTCGTCAAGCGGGCCGCCCGCGCCCGGCTCCGCAATTTCTCCGTCCTGCCCGCCCTGTGGCTCGTCCCCCCGGCCCTCAAGGCCGTCCTCGACTCCGACGAGGTCGCCGTCACCGGCTTCATCTACCCCGGCCACGTGAGCGCCGTCATCGGCGTCGAGCCCTACGCGTTCGTGGCCCGCGATTACGGCGTCCCGGGGGCCGTGGCCGGTTTCGAGCCGGGCGACATCCTGCTGGCCGTCCGCTCGGTCCTCGACCAGTCCCTGGAGGGCCGCCCCCGGGTGGCCCTGGAGTACGGCCGAGCCATCCGTCCGGAGGGCAATCCCACGGCCCGGGCCGTCATGGAGGAGGTCTGCGCGCCGTTCGACGCCGAATGGCGGGGCCTCGGCCGCATCCCCCGGAGCGGCCTCCGGTTCCGGGCGAAATTCGCCCGGCTGGACGCGGCCAAGAAGTTCGGGCTGAGCATCAAGGTCAAGGGCAAGCCTCTGGCCGGCTGCCGCTGCGGGGACGTCCTGCGGGGCGTCATCCGGCCGCAGGGCTGTCCCCTGTTCGGGACCAAGTGCTCGCCCGACTCGCCGCTCGGCCCCTGCATGGTCTCTTACGAGGGCGCCTGCCTCGTCCATTACAAGTACGGCCGGAGAGAAAGGAAGGGCCCATGAAGAGAGTCAGCCTGGACGTGGGCGGCGGCGGGCGCTTGATGAGGGAGTTCATCGCCGGGCGCATCCTGCCCGCGTTCGGCAACCCCATCCTGAGCGAGCTGGCCGATTCGGGCCTGTTGCCGGGAGGCCTGGCGTTCACGACCGACAGCTACGTCGTCGACCCGCTCTTCTTCCCGGGCGGGGACATCGGGACCCTGGCCGTCAACGGCACGGTCAACGATCTGGTCGTCTCGGGCGCCGAACCCCGGTACCTGTCCTTCGCCCTCATCCTCGAGGAGGGCCTCGAATGGGAGGTCCTCGACCGCGTCCTGCGGTCGGTGCGGAAGGCGGCCAAAGCCGCCGGCGTCCGCATCGTCACCGGCGACACCAAGGTCGTCCGGCAGGGTCAGGGCGACAAGATCTTCATCAACACGGCCGGCATCGGCCGCAGCCTGGCCCGGCCGCGGTCGGGCCGCATCCGGCCCGGCGACGAGATCATCCTGACCGGCGCCCTGGGAGACCACACCCTGGCCGTCATGATGGCCCGCGGGGAGTTCGGGCTGTCGACCAAGGTCCGCAGCGACTGCGCTCCCCTCCTCTTCCTTCTGCCCCTTTGGAAGCGGGGCGCCCTGTGGATGAGGGACGTCACCCGGGGCGGGCTGGCCACGGTCCTTTTCGAGCTGGCCGAGAACCTCCCCCATCCCGTGCTCGTCGACGAGGACAGGATCCCGCTGTCGCGGGCCGTCCGCGGGGCCAGCGACCTGTTGGGCATCGACCCACTCTACATGGCCTGCGAGGGCAAAGCCGTCATCGTCGCTCCCAAGGGCCGGGCCGGCGAATTTTTGCGTGCCATCCGCCGCCACCCGCTGGGCCGCAAGGCCGAGATCATCGGCCGCGTCCAGGAGAAGGTCGGACGGCCCGGTGAGCTTCTTCTCCAGACGGCCGCCGGCGGCCTGCGCCTCCTCGAGCCCCTGACCTCGGAGCTCCTCCCGAGGATCTGCTAGCCTGATCAATTCACAAAAATGCTGCTGTGTTGCTAAGGGTTCGCAGTACTAGGAGTACAGCTTCACCCTTCGCGCCTTGCATCTGCAGCCGCCTCGACTCGTGAATAGATCAGGCCTTGACGACGTTCTTGCGGCGCCGCCGGACGGCGTTCCGGGTGTCGATGACGAGGGGAGCGTTCTTGACGATCCGGTCGTAGTCGTAGGCCGAGTGGTCGGTCGAGATGACCACGGCGTCGGTCTTCTTCAGCCGGGCCGCCGACAGCGGCACGGACCGCATGTCGAGGCCGGGGTATTCCCGGTGGCCGACGGCCCGCGGGATGAACGGATCGTTGTAGGACACCCTGGCCCCCTTGCCCTGGAACAGGCTGATGAGCTTGAGCGACGGCGACTCCCGGGAGTCGTCGATGTCCTTCTTGTAGGCCAGACCGAGGACCAGGATCCGGGCCCCCTTGATGGACTTGCCTTGGGCGTTGAGGGCCTCCATGGTCCGCTCCATGACGTAGTACGGCATGAAGGTGTTGATCTCCCCGGCCAGCTCGATGAACTTGGTCTGGTAGTCGAACTCCTTGGCCTTCCAGGTCAGGTAGAACGGGTCGATGGGGATGCAGTGGCCGCCCAGGCCCGGGCCCGGGTAGAACGGCATGAAGCCGAAGGGCTTGGAGGAGGCCGCCCGGATGACCTCCCAGACGTCGATGCCCATGCGGTCGAAGATCATCTTCAGCTCGTTGACCAGGGCGATGTTGACCGAGCGGAAGATGTTCTCCAGGAGCTTGGTCGATTCGGCGGCCCGGGTCGTCGAGACCGGCACGGTCTTGACGACGACCTTGTCGTAGAGCGCTTTGGCCAGCCGCAGGCAGTCCCGGGTGACGCCGCCGACGACCTTGGGGGTCGTCGAGGTCGAGAAGTGCTTGTTGCCCGGGTCCTCGCGCTCGGGCGAGAAGGCCAGGAAGAAGTCCTTTCCGCAGCGCAGGCCGCGGGCCTCGAGGATGGGCTTCATGTCGCCGTCGGTCGTGCCCGGATAGGTCGTACTCTCGAGGATGACGAGCTGGCCGCGGCGGAGATGCTCGGCGATGGTGATGGTCGTGTTGATGACGTAAGACAGGTCGGGGTTGCCGTGGCCGTCGAGAGGGGTCGGCACGCAGATCAGGACGGCGTCGGCGTCCTTGAGGTTCCGGAAGTCGGCCGAGGCCTTGAACATCTTCCGGGCCAGGAAGCCCTTGAGCTCGGCCGCGGAGATGTGCCGGATGTAGCTGCGGCCGCGGTTGAGCATCTCGACCTTCTTGCGGTCGATGTCGAATCCCAGGACCCTGAATCCCTGCTGGAGGAAGGTCTTGACCAGGGGCAGTCCGACGTAGCCCAGGCCGATGACCCCGATCCGGGCGTCCTTGTTCTCGATCCTCTTGAGCAGCTTGGCGGCTTCGGCGTTCATGTCTCTATCTCCTTTGACGGTACCAGTCGACGGTTTCCTTGAGACCGTCCGCGAACGGGACGGCCGGCTCATAGCCGATGATCCTGCGGGCCTTGGCGATGTCGGCGGTCGAGTGCTTGATGTCCCCGGGCCGGGGCGCGGCGTGGACGGCCTCGACGGCCGTTCCCAGGGCCTCGTTGACAGCCCCGAGCAGGGCGTTGACCGTCATGCCCCGGCCGCCGGCGATGTTGACGGCCTCCCCTCCCCCGCCGGCCGACCGGGCCGCCAGAAGGTTGGCCTCGACGACGTTGCGGACCGAGATGAAGTCCCGCGACTGCCGGCCGTCACCGTAGATGACCGGCCGCTCGCCGGCCAGGACCCGGGCGATGAACAGGGGGATGACGGCGGCGTACGGGGAGGCCGGGTCCTGCCGCGGCCCGAAGACGTTGAAATAGCGCAGGGCCACGGTCTTCATCCCGTGGAGGGCATGAAAGGCCTCGGCGTATCTCTCGCCGGCCAGCTTGCTCACGCCGTAGGGCGACTGCGGCCTTCCCTCCCGGCCTTCGACCTTGGCCGGAGCGGGATCGTCCCCGTAGACGGCCGAAGAAGACGCCAGGACGAAGCTCGCAACCCCCGCCTCGCGGGCGGCGACCAGCAGGTTGAGCGTTCCGGTGACGTTGACGGCGTGGGTCAGGAGAGGGTCCTCGACCGAGAGGGCCACCGAGGCGATGGCCGCCTGGTGGAGAACGTGGTCGGCGCCGGCGACGGCCCGCCGGCAGGTCCCGAGGTCGCGGATGTCGCCCTCGAGGAACTCGATCCGGTCCAGGAACGGGGACAGGTTCTCCCTCCTGCCTGTCGACAGGTCGTCGAGGACCCGGACGGCCTCCCCCAGCTCGACGAGCCGCTCGACGAGGTGAGAGCCGATGAACCCCGCCCCTCCGGTCACCAGGTAAGTGGACATTTTTTTTCTACCTATCCCGGTTAGTCGGGCGAGCCGCCCAAAGGATCGTGGACGAAAACGCGGAACAGGGTCGTGAGGCCGGCCAAGAGCGGTGACGCGGCGGAGCGGCGGCCCCCCGCCCGCGCGCGGCCGCTGATGCCGAAGAGCGCCTCGGAGCGGCCAAAACCGAAGGTCAGGATGGTTGCCGCCGAAGGCCGCTGGTCTGGCATCACGGCCGGTTTCTCAGGCGAGCCCGAGCTCTTCGAGCCGCTTGACGACCTTGGCGACGCTCTCCTCGACCGTCTCCTTGTCGGTCTCGAGGACGACCTCGGGGTTGAGCGGCTCCTCGTAGGGATCCGAGATGCCGGTGAACTCCTTGATCTCGCCCCGGATGGCCTTCTCGTACATGCCCTTGACATCGCGCTTGATGCACACCTCGACGGGGCACTTCGTGTAGACCTCGACGAAGTTGGTGGTCACGGCCCGGGCCCTGTCCCTCAGCTCGCGGTAGGGGGAGATGAACGAGACCAGGGTCGCGACGCCGTTGCGTGACAGCAGCCGGGCGACGAACGTCACCCGCATGATGTTCTCGTCCCGGTCCTTCTTGGAGAAGCCCAGGTCGCGGGTCAGCTCTTTGCGGACGACGTCCCCGTCGAGGGTCTCGACGCGGCGCCCCCTCTCCTTGAGGATCGCGGCGACCCCGTCGCCGACGGTCGATTTGCCGGAGCACGGCAGCCCCGTGAACCACAGAGTGAAGCCTTCGTGATCATCGCACATCATGAACTCCCTTGGAGGATTCGGCCTTTCATGCCGCCGGGGACGGCCAGGCCCTTGAGGTCGAGCACGGTCGGGGCGATGTCGAGGATGTCGGCGTCGGCGCGCCCCGTCCGTCCGCCCCGGGGGTCGTGGAGGATATAGACGCCGTCCTTGGCGTGGACGGCGTCGTCCGGCCCGGTGTCGTTCTCGGCCAGGAACATCGTCCCGTGGCCCAGGGTCCCGGCCGAGCGCCAGGACAGGTCGTCGAAGTAGACCATGAGATCGGGATACTCGCCTTCAAGGACCTCGTAATGGTCCTGGGGCTTGATGACCTCGGTCTCCCAGGCCTCGCCGGCCGGACCCCGGACGGCCTTGAGACGGGCGGACAGGGCATCCCGCTCCTTCTCGTAGTCCTCGGGGGGGATGATGCCCCGCGGCTCGCGGCCCTCGACGTTGAGGAAGATCCGGGCGTAGTAGCCGCCCCAGGCCCAGGCCTTGGTCCTCGACCAGTCGACGTCCAGGTCGTCGATGCTGGTCGGTTCGGTCGGCCGCTTCCTGACGACCAGGTCGCCCTGGTCGATGAGCCACTCGTTGACGCAGAAGGCCCCCTTCATCCTTTTGGCACCGTGGTCGGAGACGACCAGGACGACGGTGTCGCCTCCGGCCCGGGCGATGAGCCGCCCCAGCCGCCCGTCGAGCTCGCGGTAATAGTCGAGGATGGCGTTCTCGTACGGGTTACCGGGCTCGTAGAGGTGGTGGTCCCGGTCCATGTACTTCCAGAAGGCGTGGTGCATCCGGTCGACCCCGATCTCGACGAACATGAACAGGTCCCAGGGCTTGGCCTCGATGAGCCACTCCATGACCTCGAACCGCTTCTCGGTCATGGCCCGGATCTCCCGGAGGATCTGGTCGCGGTCCTCGGTCCGGAAGACGACGTCGAAAATGTAGGGCCCGAAGCGGTCCTCGATCTCCTGCTTCAGGCCGGCCGGGTAGGTCGTCTCCTTGCCCGGGCCGGGCGGGGTGATGAAGCAGGAGACGAGTTGGCCGGCCACGGGATAGGGCGGGTAGCTCGGGGGCACGCTGACCAGCGTGCTCCGGCCCCCGGCCTCGCCGATGTAATCCCAGAGCTTCTTCTCCCGGACGGCCCGCGAGTTGGCGATCCACATCTCCTTGTAGGAATAGCCTTTGCGGTGGCGGAACCCGTAGAGCCCCAACCGGCCGGGGTCCATCCCGGTGGCCATGACCATCCAGGCCGGGATGGTGATCGGCGGGTCGGAGCTGCGGAGCTTGCCGTACCGCCCCCGCTCCATGAGGCCCTTGAGGACCGGGAACTCGTCGCGCCGGTCGAAGACGATCTCCGGCGGGGCGCAGTCGAGGCCGGCGACGAGGATCTTCCGGTCATTCATTGAAGGGTTCCTTGAACTGCATGATGGACCGGGCCACCTCGGGCCGCATCAGCTCGGGCGGCGGGATCTCGCCCTGGACGAGGAGGTCGCGGATCCGGGTCCCGCTGTACTGGACGTGGTCGGCCGGGGCGTGGGGGCAGATCTTCTCGTTGACCACCGACCCGCACCTGCGGCAATAGGAGAAGGACCGGAAGAACAGGGGTTCGATGCCCAGGTCGGTGAATTCCTCGAAGATGTCGTGGGCCGCGAAGGGCGCGTAATAGGACCCGACCCCGGCGTGGTCGCGGCCGATGATGATATGGGTGCAGCCGAAATTCTTGCGGATGATGGCGTGATGGATGGCTTCCCGGGGCCCGGCGTAGCGCATCTCCATCTGGAGGATGGCCATGGCCGTCCGCTCCTTGACGTAGTAGTGGCGGACGAGCTCCTCGTAGGAGGCCAGGATGACCTCGTCCTTGAAGTCGCCCCGCTTCTTGCGCCCGATGACCGGGTTGATGAACAGGCCGTCGGTGTAGGTCAGGGCCGCCTTCTGGACGTACTCGTGCCCGATGTGGGGCGTGTTACGCGTCTGGAAGCCGACTACGGTCTTCCAGCCCCGGGACCCGAACAGCACGCGGGTCTCCTTGGGCGACAGCTTGTACCTGTCATAAGGCGTCGGGGTCACGTCGATGAGATCGACCGGTCCGGCCAGCAGGACGTCCTTCATGGCCATGACCTTGGCGACGCCGGGGTGGGCCGGGTCGCGCGTCCCGAAGACCTTCTCGGCCGTCTCGACCCGGTCGTACCCGTATTTCTCCTCGAGGCTCAGGATGGCGACCGGCCGGCCCGAGCCGTCCTCGAGCAGGACCTCGGCGCCCACTGCCAGGGGGGCCGCCGTCTCCCGGTCGACATCGAGGACGATGGGGATGGTCCATGGCACGTCGTTCGCCAGCCGCTTGCCGGCCAGGACGCTCTTGAGGTCCTCCTGTCCGAGGAAACCTTCAAGAGGGCTATAGACGCCCGTGGCGATGTTCTCGAGGTCCGAGACGAGCTCGGCATCGACGGCCAGGCGGGGCAGGCGCGGGGCGCGGGACAGGGCCTCGTTCCGCCGGTCTCCCTTGAGGACCCGGTCGATGAGCTTTCCGCCGTGAGGTTGGATCATGGGCTTCTCCTTGCGCGAGGGCCGGGGGGTGACGTCGGGGACGGCCGGACGGCCTCAGTCGATGTATCCCAGGGCCTTCAGCCGGTCCTTGACCTTCTCTTCCTCGTCCTTGCTGAAGGCCTCGGCTTCGGACGCCTTCTGGGACAGGCTTTCCCGGAGCACTTTGGCGACATAGCTGGCCACGGAACCGTACTCCGTTCCCTTGATATGTTCCTCGATCTTCTTGTGGAGCGAGGTCGGTATCGAAACGCTCGTGAACTCTTTGGTCATGAGGCATTTATATACCAAAGGGGCCCTTTTTTCAACCCCGGGCCCGGCCCCCGGACGGCCCGCCCCCGGCTTCGGGCGACAGGCCCGCGCACCTCTTCGGGAAGCCTCGCGGGGGCCGCGGCGGAAGGCCATTAATGTATTTATTATCAATTGCTTATCTTTCTTTGGCCTGCCCCCGGCTTGACAAGGCCGGATGCCTCGTGTTTATAATGCCGTGGTAATGACCGAAAGCGAAGAGCCCCTCCCTTTACGACCCTGACATGGAAAAAATCACCCACCCCCTGGTGAACGGTTCTGCCTTCTCCGGCGTCTTGGACCGCAACCTGAAGAAGATCGCCTCGCGCCTTGGGGTCACCCTGGCCCTGCGGGGCGACCAGATGCTCATCGACGGCGATCCCAAAAGGGTCGGCTTCGCCAAACACTATTTCGAGAAGCTCCGCGAGCTCGAGGCCCGGGGCCACCAGCTCAGGGAGGAGGACTTCCTGATCGCCCTCGACATGCTCGAGGAAGGCAAGGTCTCCGGGCTCGAATCCTACGCCCCCTCCGAGCCGGTCAGCCTGTCGCGCAAGTCGGTGGCCCCCAAGAGCCTCAATCAGCGGGCCTACATGCAGGCCATCAAGGACCATGACCTGGTCTTCGGCATCGGCCCGGCCGGGACCGGCAAGACCTATTTGGCCATGGCCATGGCCCTGTCCTTCCTCCAGAACAAGGCCGTCAACCGGATCATCCTGACCCGGCCGGCCGTCGAGGCCGGCGAGAAGCTGGGCTTCCTGCCCGGCGACCTGACCCAGAAGATCAACCCCTATCTGCGTCCCCTCTACGACGCCTTGTTCGACCTCTGCCAGTACGACCAGGCCACCCGGCTCATCGAGCGGGGCATCATCGAGATCGCGCCCCTGGCCTTCATGCGCGGCCGGACCCTGAACAGCGCTTTCATCATCCTCGACGAGGCCCAGAACACGACCCGCGAGCAGATGAAGATGATCCTGACCCGGGCCGGCTTCGACTCCAAGCTGGTCATCACCGCCGACATCACCCAGATCGACCTGCCCAATCCCCGCAAGTCCGGGGTCCTGCAGGCCCTCAAGATCCTGGCCCCCCTCCAGGAGGTGTCGTTCATCCGGTTCAATGACCGGGACGTCGTCCGCCACCCCCTCGTCCAGAAGATCATCAAGGCCTACCAGAAGGCCGAATCCAGAGCGGACTGAGGCCCTATGAAACCTCCTGTCTTCGACAAGATCAAGCTCTTCCGGGGATCGGAGATCCAGCCGGCGCGGCCGCCTGCGGACGACGACAACGGCAACGGCCGGCTCGGCCGCTTGAAGAGGATCGCCCGCGGCCCATGGCTGTTCATGGCCGTCACGGTCATCGTCATCGCCCTGTTCCTCTCCTACCTCCCCACACGGAGCCTGGCGCCGGTCGAGCTCGGCGAGATCGCCCCGGCCGACATCGTGGCCCCCTTCGACCTGGTCATCGAGGACGCCGAGGAGACGGCCCGGCGCAAGGAGGCGGCGGCCGAGGCCGTCCTGCCCGTCTATTTCTACGACGCCAATGTCTTCGCCAACACCGAGGACAAGATCCGGCGGATGTTCGAGGCCGGCCGTGCGTGGATCGCCGAACACCCGTCGAACCCGAGGCCCGAGGAGCTCAAGGCCTCGCTCCTCGAGACCCTCAGCCTGGACATCGAGCTCGATGATCTGGCCGCCCTCATCCGTTTGAGGTTCCCCGCCGAGCTCGAGGAGACGCTCGTCCTGACCACGGGCAAGATCTTCCGGCAGGGCATCGTCCTGTCCAAGAACCTGTTCATCCACGGGGAGCCGGAGCGCGGCCTGGCGCTGCGCGACATCCAGGGCCGCGAGCGGATCGTCAAGGTCCCCGACCTGCTCGACATCGGCGAGAGCGAACGGAGCTTCGCCCAGGAGATCGAGCGGATCGAGATGCCGGCCAGGAACCGGGCCCTGCTCCGCAACCTCAGCCAGGTGTTCCTGACGACCAACGTCACCTACAACAAGATCGAGACCGACAAGCGCCGGGAGCTGGCCCGCGAGGGCGTCGGCCCGGTGACGTTCACCGTCAAAAAGGGCCGGGTCATCGTCCGCAAGGGCGACGAGGTCACCGCCGAGACCCTGAAGATCGTCGATGCGTACCGGCAGCGGCTGCGCCGCCGGTCGACCTGGCTGCCCGGCTTCGCCGGCACCGTCATCCTCTACCTCTTCCTGTTCGTCTCCCTCTGGTACTACCTCAACTCGGTCTTCAAAGGGGACCTGGCCGAGAAGAAGTACCGGATGACGGGCTCCTTCCTGGTCGGCAGCCTCATCCTGTACAAGCTCTTCCTGACCCTGGCGGCCACGATCACGGCCTCGGTCAACGCCAACGGGTTCTCGCGGATCGAGACCTACCATTTCGCCCTGCCCTTCCAGGTCGGGGCCCTGATGTTCGCCTTCCTGGCCTCCGACCAGATGACGCTCATCTTCATCATCCTCAACAGCCTGACGGTCGGCCATCTGCTGGGCGGGGATTTCTTCCTGACGATCTTCTGCTTCGTCGGCGGTCTGGCGGCGGTCTACGGGGTCAAGTACTTCCGGCGGCGCCTCCGGGCCTCGACCCTGAGGGCCGGGTTCATTGTCTTGCCCGTCGTCAACACCCTTATCCTCCTCAGCGCCCACCTCATCGAGAGCCGGGGCGGCACGGGCCAGTTCGCGGCCGAGGCCCTGATGGGCCTGGTCGGGGCGGCGACGAGCGCCGCCTTGGCCTTCCTGCTGCTGCCGCTCGTCGAGTCGGCCTTCGGCTTCGTGACCTCCAGCAAGCTCCTCGAGCTGACCAACTCCGATCTGCCGGTCTTCCGGCAGATGTCGCTCGAGGCCCCGGGTTCCTATCACCATTCCTTGGTCGTCGCCACCCTGGCCGAGAAGGCCGCCGAGGAGCTGGGGCTCAACGCCCAGCTGGCCAAGGCCGGGGCCCTCTACCACGACATCGGCAAGCTCAAGATGCCGGAGTACTTCATCGAGAACCGGTCGCGGGAATTCGACCTCCACAAGGACCTCAAGCCTTCCATGAGCACCCTGGTCATCAAGAACCACGTCAAGGAAGGGGTCGAGATGGCCCGCAAGCTCCGGCTGCCCAAGCCCATCCGCGACATCATCGAGCAGCACCACGGCCACGCCCTCGTCCGCTATTTCTACAACAAGGCCAAGCAGACCAACGACCTGGGCCAGAAGGCGGTCGGCGAGGAGGCCTACCGGTATCAGGGGCCGCGGCCGAAGACCAAGGAGGCCGGCCTGGTCATGATGGCCGATTCCGTGGAGGCCGCCTCGAGGAGCCTCAAGGCCCCGACCAAGGACAATCTCCGCCGGGTCATCACGGACATCATCAACGCCTATCTCCAGGACGGTCAGCTCGACGAGAGCGACTTCTCCCTGCGGGAGCTGCGGGTCGCGGCCGCCTCGTTCCTGGCCATCCTCTACGCCATCTACCACCCGCGTATCGAATACCCGGGATTCTCCTTCGAGGACAGGAAGGGGGCCCCGCCGGCACCGAACAAAAAACCGGAAAGGACCGATGATCGAGATCCTCAACCGCCAAAAGAAAAACCCGATCCGGACGCGTGAGTTCCGCCGGCTGCTGAGCGCGCTCGTCGCCCGCTACAAGGCCGGCGACCCGGAGATCACCGTGGCCTTCGTGGGAGAGACGGCCATGCGGACCCTCAACCGCAGGTTCCGGAAGAAGGACAAGCCGACCGACGTCCTGAGCTTCCCATTGGGACGCAAGGGGCCCGACGGCAGGTTCTATCTCGGCGACATCGTCATCGCCGTGCCGGTCGCCGCCCGCCAGGCCCGGAGCAAGGGCCACGGGCTGGAGCGCGAGCTCAAGCTGCTCGCGGCCCACGGCTTCCTCCACCTCATCGGGTTCGATCACGGCCGGGGTCTGGAGGAGGAGGAGGCCCGTCTGGCGGCGGGAACTCTCCTGTCATGATGGACCCGCTGGTCTGGACGGGCTTGGCCCTCTGCTTCCTGGCGGCCTTCCTCCTGTCGCTCCTTCATGTCGCCCTCGGCTCCTTCTCCAAGATCTCCATGAGCCGCTTCCTCGAGGACCGCGACAAGGCCTCCCGGGCCGACATCCTCGGGCACTTCGAGGAGACCCTGGCCGCCGTCGAGTTCCTGAGGACCATCCTCCTGCTGGCCCTGGCCGTCTACGCCTTCGTCGCCTTCCCCCGGGCCCGGCTCTGGCCCCTGTGGTTCTTCCTGGCCCTCGCGGCCGTCCATGTCGTGGCCCTGGAGCTCCTGCCCCGGCTGGTCGGCTCCTTCGGCAGGAACGGGATCATCCGGCTCTTCCTACCGGCCTTCGCCCTCTTCCGCTTCCTGGCCGCGCCCCTCCTGGCTGTCTCCCGGCGCCTCCTCATGCGCGAGGAGAGCCGCGAGGGGACGGAAGAGGAGCGGGAGGCGACCGACGAGGAGATCGAGACCTTCATCGACGAAGCCACCGAGGAGGGCATCATCGACAAGGGAGAGGACGAGCTGCTGCGGAACGTCGTCGAGTTCGGCGACACCCTGGTGCGAGAGATCATGACCCCGCGGACCGACATGGTCTGCATCCGAAGGGCCGCGACCATCGACAACCTCAAGGACCTCATCATCCGCGAGAAGTACTCGCGGATCCCCGTCTACAGGGATCGCCTCGACAACATCGAGGGCATCGTCATGGTCAAGGACATCCTCGAGTACTCCGACGACAAGCACAAGGCCCAGCCCATCGAGGCCCTCATCCGGCCGGTCCCCTTCGTCCCCGAGTCCATGCCCGTGGCCGACCTCCTCAAGGAGTTCCAGAAGGTCAAGCAGAAGATGGCCCTGGTCGTCGACGAGCACGGCGGGGTCTCGGGTCTGGTGACCATGGAGGACGTCGTCGAGGAGATCGTCGGCGAGATCCAGGACGAGTACGACACGGAAGAGTCGGAGATCGCCGAGAACGGGCCGCTTGATTTCACGGTCACGGGAGCCACCGAGGTCGAGGAGCTCGAGGAGCTTTTCGACGTCGAGCTGGCCAACGACGATTTCATCACCGTCGGCGGCCTGATGACCCACGCCCTGGGGCGGCTGCCGCATAAAGGCGACACCCTGGCCATCGCCGGGCTGGCCCTCGAGGTCCTCGAGGCCGACCAGAAGAAGGTCAAGAAGCTCCGCATCCGGAAGGCCTGAGAGAGGCCGAGGGGGACACATGCCGCCGAGATCCCGAAAGGACGCGCCCGACGCCAAGGCCGCGCCCGCCCGGCAGGGCGGGGCCGCGACCAAGCCGGCCAAGAAAGCGGCCGCGAAGAGGACCACGAAGGTTCCCGCCGAGCCGCGGTTCCGGGTCGGGTATGTGGCCCTGATCGGCCGCCCGAACACGGGGAAGTCGACCCTCCTCAACGCCCTGTTGGGCCAGAAGCTGGCCATCGTCTCCGACCGGCCGCAGACGACCCGGGTCAGCATCCTGGGCATCAAGACGACGGACACGGGGCAGGTCATCTTCGTCGACAATCCCGGCATCCACAAGCCCCTGCACGCCCTGAACAAGCGGATGATGAGCTTCGTCCACTCCTCCCTCGAAACGTCGGACCTCGTCTGCCTGCTGGTCGACGCCACCCAGAAGTACGGCCACGGCGACGAGTTCGTCCTGGACACGCTGAAGAGGGTCTCGACGCCCGTCTTGCTGCTCATCAACAAGGTCGACATCGTCCGCAAGGACAAGGTCCTGCCGATCATCGACCATTACAAGGACCTCTTCCCGTTCCGGGAGATCATCCCCATCTCGGCCCTCAAGGGCGACAACCTCGAGGTCCTCGAAAGGACGGTCTTCGAGGCTCTGCCGCCGGCCGAGAAGCTCTACGCCGACGACGACATCTCGACCCAGACGGAGCGGTTCCTGTTCGCCGAGATCGTCCGGGAGAAGATCCTGGCCAGGGTCACCGAGGAGCTGCCCTTCGCCACGGCCGTCTACGTCGAGACCATCGAGAGGAAGGAGCAGCCCGACCGGAAAAAGGAAGGCGAAACGCGGCCCGTCACCCACGTCCGGGCCTCGATCTTCGTCGAGAAGGACAACCACCGCAAGATCGTCATCGGCCGTCACGGCTCGCTCATCAAGCAGGTCGGCATCGAGGCCCGCCGGGAGATCGAGGAGTACGTCGGCCACAAGGTCTACCTCGACCTCCACGTCAAGGTCCGGGAACGCTGGCGCGATTCGGAGGACGTCCTCGACCTCATCGAAGGCCAGCGCTAAATGGGGGACATGATACCTATTTCCCATTTATCGGCGGCACGGCCCTCCCCTTTCGACCTATCTCCCTTTTAGCGCTCGATCCGATCGGCCTGCCGCGGTCGGGCCCCGAGGATCCTTCACTCAACGCGAAGCGAGTCGACGGGATTGGCCCGACCCGCTTTGATCGTTTGGGTGGCCACGGCGAGCCCGGCCGCGGCGACGCACACGCCGATGGACAGGGCATAGGTCCCGAGGCCGATGCCGGTGATGAAGAGCATCCCCGTCTTGAGTACCATCCGCCAGCCGATGGTGATGAGGGCCAAGCCCACGGCGGCTGCGACGGCGACGGGCACGACGAACTCGCGGCTGAGCGACCAGGCGATATTCTCGCTGGAGGCCCCAAGGACCTTCCGGATCCCGACCTCTCTCGTCCGTCGCTCGACGGCGAAGGTCGTCAGTCCGAGCAGGCCGAGGCCGGAGAAAAGGACGATGGCCAGACCCAGGCCATTCAGGAAATGGGCCATCCTTCCCAGGAGGTCGATCGTCTTGTCGAAACGGTCCTCCAGGGTCGAGAATTCGAAAGGCAGCCCGGAGGCGAACGATTTCCAGACCCGCTCGAGCTTTGAGCGCATCAGGGCGGGCGTCGCGGACGCGGAGTATTTGACGAGGAGATAATTCAACCCGGACTCCTCGACCATCAACGCCGCGGGGGGAATGGCAAAGCCGATATCATCGAACAGGAAATCCCGGGCTACACCGATGACCGGGCCGGTCCGGTCCCCAATCACAAGCTCACGGCCGACGGGGTCGGCCCAGCCGAGCTTGGCCGCGGCGGCCTGGTTGATGATGAATCCGTCCCGAACTCCCGAATCCCGTGCAAAGCCCTTTCCCGCCAGAATGTCGATCCCCAGGGTCTCGACGAAGCCGTCCCCGACCTCATAGGCATCGATCGAGACGCTCTCTTCGGGATCGCTCCCCGCCGGCCTGGCCATACGGTCGTCGGTCCAGATGAGAGGAAGACCTGCGGACGCGCCGACGGCAACGACCTGCGGATCCCGGGCGATCTCCGCCCGCAGGATGTCGATCTTGGGCCGCAGCTCTGCGGGCACGGCCACGGTGGCCACTCGCTCCCGGTCGAATCCGAAATCGGCACGGAGGAAATTCCCGGTCTGGGATTTCGTGACGGCGGCAAAAGCGATGAAGACGACGGCAACAGTGAACTGGAAGGCCACCATGATCCGGCTGCCCCGCCGCTTCTTGCGACCTGGACTCGCGTTCCCCCTAAGGATCGCGACGGGATGGAAGGCCGTCAAGCGCAGGGCCGGGAAGACGCCCGAGAAGATCCCCGTCAGCAATGCCGCCAGAAGCGCGTACCCGAGGGGATAAGCTCCGGACAAGAGAGGTGCGGCTCCGGCTGAAGTCGCAGACTCCAATCCCGCCATGGGGGCCCGCAGGTAGCTCGAGATGACGGGATCGATGATCTGGAAAAGGAGAACGGCGATGGGCAGGGCGAAGAGGGCCAGCAGGACGGATTCCCCGATGAGCTGGACGATGATCTGGCCTCTCCGGGCCCCGACGACCTTCCGCAAGCCGATCTCCTTCATCCGGTAAAAATGCCGGGCCGTAGAGAGGCTGATGAAATTCAAGGAGACGACGAAGAGCAGAAGGGCTCCAAGCGCGAACGGAATGACGACATAGACCGGCTGGCTCGAGGGGAGGAACGACTCGACGTGGCTCGATTTCAGCCGGAAGTCAAGGAGGGGCATGAGGTAGAGCCGGCGGACCCGCTCCTGCGAGGCATTAAAATGGCGGTCCACGAAGCCTGAGAGCTTGGACTCGAAGGCCGCCTCGTCGGATCCCTTCCGCACGAGAAGAAAGACGGCGGAGAGGTCGTTTTTCCAGTCGTCGAGGTCCGCTCCAAGCTCCCGAAGCGCGTCGAAGGAGACGAAGACATCGAACCGAAAGGAAGACCTCCGGGGAGGGTCCTTGACGACCCCGGCCACCGTCAGATCGACGGTGTTGTCAAGAGTCAGGATCTTGCCGATCGGATCTTCGTCCCCGAAATACTTGGCGGCCGCCGTCCGGCTCAGAACGATGGCCCGGGGGTTGGACCGGAAGCCTCCCGCCCCTCCCTGGAGAATCGGGAAATGGAACATTCCCAGGAACTCGGGATCGACGAACAGGATCCCTCTCTCGTAAAAAACCCGGTCTCCCCAACGCAGGATCCTTTGTCCGCCGGGGACAACTCTCGTTCCCGTCTCGATCTCCGGGAACTCAGTTTCAAGGGTCTCGAGGAGAGGAGCCGGCGTGTAAACCGTATGGTGTTCCGTCTTGTCCTCGGCGGGCAGCACCTGGACGATCCCATGCAAGCGGCTCGCGTTCGGATGGAACCGGTCGGCGTTCAGCTTCTCTCCGGCGCTCTGGGTCAGGATCATGAATAAGGCCATCCCCAAGGCCATTCCCAGGGCGTTGATCATGCTGAATACTTTCTGCCTCCGGAGGCTTCTTAGGGCGGTCAGGAAGTAGTTCTTGAACATAGCAAGCCTTAGGAGTGCAGATTGCGTGCCAATTTTTTCGAGCCGTGACGGGCAAGAAACTTGACGGCCATGTCCGTTTTCATGATAAGCATGTCCAAATCCGGACATAAAGCTCACAATCTTGAAGTACGATTTTTCAGGACGCGATGTTCCGGAGAAGCACCGTACACGGCGGGTGGCCGACAAGCCCCAAGTTGACGGAAGGGTTCCTCCATGCGATAATTGACGGCCTACCGGCGGTGAGTGTAGCTCAACGGTTAGAGCATCGGACTGTGGATCCGAAGGTTGGGGGTTCGATTCCCCTCACTCACCCCACCTGTTTTTCCCCATAAGAACAACCACTTAGTTCTTGTCCTACGCCCAGAACTTGGCTGTCCTGAAATGTCCCAATTAAACCAATATTAGTTCATTTTTGGAAAGAAAAACGGAAAGGTGGATTCATGCAGGATACAATGCGCCAAAGCGTATCAAAGAGAACTAAAAAACCGCTTGACAAAATATCATTATTTTGATAATAATTTCTATCATGAAGAAGCAAGCCCGCTCAAAACTCCACGAACTCCGAAAAGCCCATAAGCCTCCTTTGACCTTACAGGAGCTTGCGCGGAAGGCCGGAGTTTCGTACACGACTGTCTGGAACTTAGAAAACGGTCTGGATGAAACCGTACACCCGGACATTAAGGACAAGATCGCCAACGTTCTAGGCGTTAGCACAATAGCTCTTTTCGCTAGTGAAGCCGCAAGGGTTGATCCCTTTCTTACGCAGATAAGCAGAGCCCTGGAATATTTTAACGATCAAGTCCAGGAAACCATGCTAGGCAAAGAACTCCACCAGGCCATCAAGAAAAAAATTGATTCTATTAGCCGTTATCACCGCCTGAGCACTCTCCTCGACTTCTGCCCTAGGCTTGAATTTAAATATGAGACAGACGCTGTAGAAATCCTCCGAAAGATGACCCCTAACGAACTTGGCACCATCTACCGATTGGGCTTAACGCCAGATGAGGTTATTAGGCTGATGAATCGCATCGCTGGAAGGCTCGGTTTAAGGCCGGTGCAATTGAAAAGGAAATAAAATAATTCGGCCCCCTGGCTGTTACAGCAGCCATTGGCGGGGGCCATAGGAGAAGAGTAATGAGCACCCAACTCCATAAAAAGCGTAACACCGAGACTCGACCTAAGTCAAGCCAGGTACGAACCCCCTCTCCCCTACCAGACGCGAGGAGGTGGCTCAGGGTTGTCGAGACGGCGGCATACCTAGACGTAAGTCTTCATCACGTTTATCGTATGCATCGGCGCGGCCAACTTCCATCGTTCAAGCTGCCCGGGCTCGGCGTACGCATAGACCGGAAAGCCCTCGATGCCAAGATTGACGCCGTTAAGAAAGCTCGCGCTCGAGCCGCCGACGTGACCTGGCCCGTCTGATCCTGGAGCTTTACGTTGAGCAGGCCAGATTCGGCTGAGATTAACTTCGACCAATTCAAGGCGATTGACCTATCCGATTTCCTTTACCGCCATTACGGCCTTCGCGCTAACGGCTCAAGACTCGTGTTATGCCCATTTCACAACGATACTAAGGCCAGCCTCTCTCTTTTCCAGAAAAATGGAACCTGGGGCTGGAAGTGTCATGGATGCGGTGCCAAGGGAACGCTCATTGACTTCGTCATGATGAAAGAGGGCATCGGTCTAGCCAGAGCCGCGAGACGTATTATGGAGCTCGAAAGAATCGGGCAGGAACGGCCCCCTTCACGCATGAAGAACCTAAATATTGTCCGCATCCACTCCTACACAGACGCAGAAGGACGTGAGACATGGCAGAAAGTCAAGCTTTCAGACGGAACCTTCCGTTGCCGGCGGAGAGAAGGAAGCCGCTGGGTTTACAACCTTGAGGGTGTAACCCTCCTCCCTTATCACTATGACAAGGTCAAGGATGAACGAAGTGTCGTTATCACAGAGGGGGAACATGACGCCGATACTCTCACAGCAATTGGAGTCCCGGCTACCTCCGGTCCATACGGAAAGGGTTCCTGGCCAAAGGATCTGACTCCGTTTTTTGCGGATAAGGAAGTTCGCATTATTTATGACGTTGGCCAGGATGAAGCAGCGCAAGTCTTAGCCAAGAAAATCTCCACCGTTACACCTCATGTCTTTATACTCAAGGTGCCGCTTCCCAATCACGAGGACGATATCACAGACTATCTTTCGCGATTTCCTGATAACGACTCGAAGCATATGGCCTTCATGGATATTTTGGCCAAAGGCGAAAATATTTTGCCGAAGTGGTCTGATGACGATGCCCCTCTCTCTCTCCGACTATCAGAGGTTGAAGCGAGAAATGTCCCCTGGTTATGGAGGGATTTCATCCCCCTCGGACGCGCAACGCTTATCTCCGGCGACCCCGGATCGGCCAAGACCTGGTTCTGCCTCGACCTCACCTGCCGCCTATCCCGCGGATTGCCCTGGCCTGACGAGAGCTTAGGTATCGGGCCCGCCCAGACGATTTACCTGACCGTCGAGGATGATATCCACGACACTATCCGTCCCCGGGTTGATTCGCTTGGCGGCGACGCCTCGATGATCTTCGCTTACAACTCCGACCACCCGCTCCATCTCGATTTGAACTCCCCCGAGGGGCTAAAGCGGCTTGAGGACGAGGTCATCCGACTGGAAAACGTCAAACTCGTCATCGTCGACCCTATAGTTGACTTCTCTGGCGACGTCAACCCTAACACTACCGAGGAGGTCCGCGCTCTGTTGACACCGCTCGTCCGCCTAGCCGCCAAACACAGCTTCGCACTTGTCCTCATAGGACATCTCAACAAAGCACAGGCACTCTCGGCCATCTATCGAGCTGGCGGGACCACTGGAGGCTGGCTCGGAAAGTGTCGTGCTGCATTCATGATCTTCCGCGATGTTGACGACAGGACACTCCGCCACGTCGTCCCTCTCAAGGCAAACCTCGCACACCAGGATCCTGCTCAGCTTGAGTTCCGCATTAATAACGGACATATGGACATCGGGGTCTCAACTAATGAAATCGACCCCGACGAGCAGCTCAATCCCCAACGCGGCCCCAACCCCCGGGAACGCGAGGAGGCCGTCAAATGGCTCAATGATTTCTTCGCAGACCGTACCGAGATCCCCGCAACGGAGGTGGAGAAGGCTGCCAAGGCCGATATGATAAGCGAATCCACTCTCAAACGAGCTAAGAAAGCCACCGGCTACCGCTCCATCAAGCGCACGGAGAGCGGCGGGAAGACCGTCTGGGTATGGACAAGGGTGTCAAATTGTCTATGACGTATAACTTGAACTTATTGGCCTTCTTGATCTCCTTGATAGGGCAAGGAGACCAAGAGGGCCAAGTGGGCCAAGGTTCAAGTATCGGGAAGCCTGAACCCTTTGGCGTCCCTACTACAGCCGACGGCGGGCGTCACAAAGCAATCCACGGGCAGTTCATTGTTCTCAACGTCAAAGGACCTAAGGGCTTAAAGCATCGGATATCCAGTCCGAGGAGTAGTGCCTCCGCCCATATGGGGGAAATTACCCGAGCGCGAGGTTCCGAACTTTCCGTACTTCTATCTGTCAACCCGAAATCCAGAAAGATAAATAATTGAAAATAAAGGGATTCTGAAAACATGGAAATTTGCAAGAAATCAAGCCAAAACAAAGCTAAAGGCCAGGCGGCAAGCCAAACTCAGGGAAAGTGTGCAGTCTGCGGCGGCCGCTTCAGGTACTACCGCGGCCATCAGCGCTTCTGCTCCTCGAGGTGCAGGCTACTTCAATGGGCCGCCCGGGCCATCGTCACGGAGTACATGGCGGGCCGCCTGCCCGGACTTGAGGATGAGATCGCAAGGCTACGATGAATGGCTCCGCCAAATCGTCGATCCAAATCACAAAGAGATACGTCCATCCCTCAGCCGCGAACCGACGCACGGCCGTGGAGATTCTCGATTAGGTTCTTTCCGGTATCTTTCAGAAAGCAGGCCTAAACAGGGGAAAAGAAGTTGTTTCCCCCATCTGAAGAATGTGTGGTTACCCGATATGGCTAAATTAGGGTTTTTTAGCTTTTTCCTTACTCAGATCCTCTTTATAGCGTTTTTTCACCGCATCCCATCCTAACGGTGCCTTAACATAAAGTTCCATATATAGTTCCGGGTTGGACCGCATCAATTCTCCAGTTATCGAAGGATATTCATATGACCATTGGACATCATGCACCTTTTTTTTAAATCGAAAAGTTTCGTATAAAAAAACGGCATTACCTATGAATAAATAGCCAATAATTAAACCCCAAAGTTCCCAATTATCTAAAAAAGGGGTAGCATGATCGATAAATAGAGCAATTACGCATATTATAGAAAAGATGCCATGGAATATTAGGCCGCTAAATTTTGACTCGGCCTCACATAATAACTCTCCGGCCTTATACTCCCAAGTTGACATAACTGTGTAGCGGTCGATTTCGATATCAGCCATTTTCCCCTCCCTTTGCGTTACTTAAATTGTTAATGGACTTTGCCCTCTTCTTTTCTTTAACCGTATCCCAAATGAGTAATACTACAGCGGGTGGTATATACCAGAAGAGGGCGTTATTAATGCCCATATTTGAGGTCGCAAATATTGTGACTAATACCCAGGATAATGAAATGGGGAAGAAGACTTTGTAACTGAACCCCCCCTTATTTTTGAATAGTGGCGTTTTCTTGAAGAGCCTTGATAGCACAAAGATAAGCACGAACCCGCCGACGAAGCTGCCTATTAATGCTGCAATTTTCGCTTCGGGATACCTGGGGACATAATCGAGCTGCATGGTTCTCCCTCCCTAGGGGGGGACTATAAGACAAACAAAACAGAAATGTAAAGTGAACATTCGGAAAGATCTGAGGCCAGGGGAGACCGGGCAAGCCGGCACTCCCCATCATCGAAGGGGCGCCTCAGCGGCGGAAGATTGGCCTCATAGGAGATAGGCGCTTGAGTTAGGCAAATACTCTCAGGACGGGCGAAAGAACTAGCGCTAACGCCTCATTTGAGGTGAACGAATCGGAGTCAAGCCAAAGTCACAGACGTTGCGCGGTCTGCGGCGGCAGTTTCACGTATATCCGCGGCCATCAACGCTTCTGCTCGTCGCGATGCAGACTGATTCGCCGGGCAGCCCGGCATCCCATTTTCCTTGCTAGCGCCCAGGAATCATGAACTCTAACCAGTTATTATTAAATGCTTTTTCTAAATCTGCTCGCGAGCCTTAAATTATGGGTAACACATGACAAGACGTGTAGAGGCAGTCCGAAAAGGCCAGAAGATGATCAAAACATACCACCATTAAGTCATACACAATAAAGATAATTCCCGGGAGACTCAACAGGCCCCCTGAAGGGGAGACTGAGGGCAGCGCTGCTATTAGCTAAAATTCAATTAAGGTAACAGATATGCCTAAGGACAAGAAAAATGCCTCTGTTAACGCTTCAGGCGGAGCGAATCCTACTCTGCTGGGGCAAAACCATGGACGCTGCCGTGTCTGCGGCAGACGCCTCAACGCATACCGTGTCTACCAAATCTACTGTTCACCCCGATGCCGGCTAATGGCCTGGGCCTGTCGCGAGCTCATCAGAGACTTCAAGGCGGGCCGTATACCTGGACTTGAGTCGGAGATAACTAAGCTACTTTGACATCTCCATCTAAGTCTGCGCCGGGCTATTCTTCTTACAGAGATATATCGAGAGAGCCGCTGAACAGCAATGGATTCTTTTCCAGGTCTATCAGCTCATGATCATCCCGCCTATTCCGGACTCAGGCGGGGATACCTTTTCAATTTCCTCTCAAGTCAACATCGTAGACGCAGACCGTGCCTAAGAAATTCGATCTCTCTTTGCCGAATTGGCACAGTTATTTAAAACTGGGGTTCGTAATTATCTTAAGAAGAGGCTCTATCAGCTCGACAATTATTCTGGAGGCGAGTTTTTTTGCGATAACTATATAATCTTCAGATTGAAGTTCATTCTTGTTATTTATGGTCTGAACTCCAGAAAGATCCCTAAGAATGGCCAAGCCGTTTCTCCTTTTAGTTTCATCGATTTGAGTTTCATAATGGACGTAGAGAAGTCTAAGGTTATCAATATCCTTTATTACTTTAATAGCTTTAATGCTCTCTAATGACATTAATATTTTAATCCTATTATCCTCGCCGCTCTTTCCCCCTCCCTCATAGTAAACGGTATAAAGGATATTTAGAAAATTACTGAGAGAACTCTCATCATCGATAGGTCGCTGTAAAGACCTCTTGAATTGTCTGATTTGGAATTCTTTAATTATCCAGGTTGCCGATTTCCCTGTGGATATTGCCAGACTATTCACCTCATCAGTTTTATATGCAAGTCGGTCAATAATTTCTTTGTACTCGTTATCTACATATGTTCGCCTGAAAGGAAAATCCGGCCATTCTTTACGGATTAATCCGGTCATCTTGTCATCTTCAGTTAGATGTCCGGCCCCTGCTGTCGCTGCCTTACGTGACCTTGCGATCTCCGTAACAGTTTTTGAGTTATAGTAATCATATATAGGCTTAAGATAAGCCTGAAATCTTTCTTGCAGGTCTTGCCTTCTTAATAGAATAGATGGCTCTTCGCTATATAATAACCTTACGATTCTTGAAGCGATCTTCAAAATAGGAACAATGCCATTATTTGTGAGTAGAAATTCAGAATTAACAGCGGCGTTGTCGTGTCCCAGAGCAATCATCGCTCCAAACAGCGCATTTAATACTTTTCGTAACTTGCGTCCGACCTCCTCAGGATCTGTACCCGAAGCATACAAGAGTCCAGAATTTCTACCAACAAGCCCAGATTTCTTAATTTCACTACACAGAGTCTGAAAAGTGATGGGGCCCTTTTTTCCACGGCTTATCAACTGAACCCTGTCAGGTATATTGTCTAGCACTTCCGCCTCAACAGCGGAGCTAATTATTGCTAGGTAATAATTCGGATCATCCCTTGAATATATGTCTGGATAGAGTTCCCAAAGCAGATTACTTTTTACAGGTGTTTGCTCGTGATTAATATCCACAAACATATTAGCTGGAGTCTGAAGATCCAGCCTACTGTAGGCAACAACTTGAATCGTATGCTTCTGGTCATAATCTACCTACGATTATGGGCGTAGGAAACGATTTGCCAGCCCTAATATAGTTTGCTATTTTCCGTAATTTCGCAGGTTGGAGCATCCGCTGGTATCCAATAATCCCCTCGTCAGGCGAATGAATTTCCCGATGAGATACGAATGATCTGCAGAGAATCTGCTGTGGATTTGCAGCAAATATCAGTGCTTCTTTTTTCTGCTCTACACGAATACACATTCCGGGAATGGGTTTCTCATCATCAAATTTCCCAGGAGCTATCTTCCCCCAAAACAAGTGTTGGACTCCGATTCCAATTGCTTTTTGTATTTGAAGAAAATAATCAAGATCCCTTTCATCTAGAAGTCTTATGCCAAGTTGCTTCAGTTCGCCCCTTAGTCCTTTGCTGATAGTATTGGCTGAATTAACAACTAATATCTGTATTATCGATTCAACAGCATCGTAGTTACTTTTCAGCTTCTCAGACAAACGGTCTTTCTTTGCTTGCCTGTACTTAGAAATCCAGCTTGTGATATAGGCCGGCGACTCTGTATGCTTTGATTCAATCAACAGAACATACTTATCAATAAAAGCGATAGTATCCGGACAATAATTCCCTGTTGGAAGGTGGATTTTTGGATCTCTACCTATTGATATGAAACTCGGATTAAGGGAATGAGCGACTAACCAGGCCTTATTCTCAAATATTTCTTCATCGGAATAATCTTGCTTTTTTCGATTTCTTAGCTCGCTTCTGACCTTACGGCTAGCAGATGGTTCAAGGTTTTCAATAAATCCAAAGGGCGCGGGATCTGATTTTCTTTTTGTCATCTAAGCTTCCCCTGGACCTTCCCCTCTAGCCAGCGGTCGACATCAGCCTTCCTGAAGATTACCTTCCTGTCCAATTTAATCCTCGGGAGGCCGTCCTTTACAAGCTTCTCTAAGGACGATTTAGATATTCGGAGATACTCCTGACACTCAGCCTTGGTCATATATTCCCCTGCCATGAAAGTGATTATATCAAAGCATTTTGTGGTCCAAAAGCTTTATTATAATGACCATTAAAATCTCTTATGAATCAAAAATAGGCTAAAAAATCCATTGACAAAGCGTATTATAGACTTATAATGATTCATAGAGGATTTTTATGAATGCCAGATTCTGAGAGAATTTACACCGTTCGGGAGGTATGTAACCTACTGGGAGCCCCCCGAGTTACAGTCCTGCGCTGGATACGCGAGGGCATTCTGTTGGCTTTCAAGTTTCCAAATGGACGCTTATGGCGGATCAGGAAATCTTATCTCATAGATTTTATAGAAGAGGGAGAGAAGAAGTACATCGAATGAAGGTCAAGAAAACAGCTAGCGGCAGGTGGGCTTATGATTTCTGGTTCGGCGGAAGGCGCTTTATTCGTGTCGTTGGGGAGTCTAAGGAACAGGCAGAAAGCGCCATGGCTGTACATCGTAAGCGGCTAATCGATGAAAAGTTCGGCATTGCCTCCCCTATCACAGATACCCGTTTTGACAATCTTGCTGAGGAATACTTCAAAAAAATTTCTAGACAAAAAAGGTCATGGCGCCGTGACAGGCTAAGTCTTGACCATCTCAAACGCGCCTTTCGAGGCAGGATGGTCTCAGAAATCACTTCGAAAGGCATCGAGGAGTACAAAGAGAAGCGGATTAAGGACGTTTCTAAGAGTACTATCAACCGGGAGATTGCCCTGCTGTCGAACGTATTTACTACAGCGATAAATTGGAAGCACACTATCACGAACCCAGTTAAAGGCGTTGCTCGCTATGAGGAACCCGATCCAATAGAAAGGCCGCTGACCGCCGAGGAAGAAGCCTGTCTCCTTAATGCTGCTTCAAAACACCTCAAGCCCATATTAATTCTGCTCATTAATACGGGGCTCCGTAGGCATGAACTTCTCTCTCTTCGTTGGAAGAATATTGATTTAGACAAGAACCAGCTCATGATATTAAAGACGAACTGCAAGCAAAAACAGTTGCGGATGGTCCCTCTGAACAGCATTGCCCTCAAGACTCTTAAAGCTTTGCCCAAAATTCACGAATACGTCTTTTACAACAAGAAGACCAAGACATACCTCCGTGACATTAAATCAGCCTTTCACGCAGCATGTGAAAACGCTGGCATTAAAGGGCTCCGGCTGCACGATCTCCGCCATACCTTTGCCACGCGTCTCCGAGATAAGGGCGAGAGCTTAACGACAATCATGAAGCTCATGGGGCACTCGAAATATGAGACAACTCTCCGCTACGCCCATGTCTTAGAAAAAAGCCAGCATGAGGCAGTTGAGAAGCTTGTTGAACTGACGAAGAAGGCCGATATTCGGAAGGGAATAAGGGAGGGCCGTCCTTTTCCGAGACTGCCGCTGCGGCCGCATACTTCAGTAGTTCGAAAGAGGTCGTCTCATCTAATTGGGGCAGCCTGACAGCCGGATTAACAAGCAGGATTCCCGATTGAATCCTATTCGAATGGCTTCTATAATTGTGAGGGAATGCGATAACAATGCTATTTGATGATATAAGCCGCGAGTTCAAGGGGCTACCTAGTCACACGGAGCCACTTTTTAGTTACCTAAACCGTTCCGGACGTCCTTCAATTACTAGAATAAGGGAACTGCTGGAAAGTTGGTTTTGTGAATATCCTTCGGACGCTCAGGCCGAATTGGCAACAAGGTTTCGTTCGATAGATGACATTCAGCACAGGAGCGCGTTTTTCGAACTTTATCTTCATGCCCTGCTGATTCGATTAGGCTATCAGGTTCTTGTCCACCCAGAAATCCCAGACTGCAATACTCAGCCGGATTTCCTGGTTCTTAGAAATCGAAATCCGATTACTTACCTTGAGGCCACGTTAGCCACAGGGCCTTCCGAAGAGACCGCCGCCGATAAAAGAAAAAATGTGGTCTATGAGACACTCGATAAAATGAACTCCCCAAATTTCTGGGTTGGCATCGAAGTGGAAAGCTCGACGGCCGCCGCGCCGCCTGGAAGAAAATGGAGTGGTCAACTCGAAAGATGGTTAGCCGAGCTTGATCCTGATGCTATAGGGGAACAACTAAAGCCGGGCGGACTTGAAGACATGCCTCAAATCACGTTGAGTGCTGCTGGATGGAAAGTGAATTTCCGGGCGATCCCAAAGTCGCCAGCTGCACGTGGAGAGCGCCGAGTGAGGCCGTTAGGCTTATATAACTTCGGATTCCAAGAATGCAAGGAAGATGAATGGATTAAGAACGCAATAAAGGAAAAAGCCACAAGGTATGGAGATCTTAGTATTCCCTATCTTATTGCGATAAATATCCTAAGTATATTCAGCCGCAGTAATTTTATGATCATGGATGCATTATTCGGCAAGGAGGGATTTACCGTTTATCGGCTTCCAGATGGAGGTTTTGATCATAGACCGAGCAGGGCCCCTAATGGTGCATTTCGAGGTCCTAAAGGACCCCATAATACCAGAGTAAGTGGTGTGATCATATGTAATGATTTGAGTTCAGGAGGCATTGCCAAGATAGGTCCGGTTCTCTGGCACAATCCCTGGGCAACTTATCCAATCATTCCTGATTTATGGCCCTTAACTCAATGGATTTTGAGCGATGATAAAACGGGGATAGTGCCAACGCCTGGACGCGAAATCGCAGAAATATTCGGTCTTTCTAAAGATTGGCCGATTCTCGATATAGAGAATGATATAGAATACTAAAATCAGCGCATAGTTCACTAAGCCGGGATCTTGCACCTCCTGGGCTACTTCACCCAACCAGTCGTCCGAATAGCAGAGAATTCCAGAAAGAAATATGGAAAGGCTGCGCTTATGGACGAATTCCATTCAGGTCGGATAACTCATTCTTTCGTCAAAGGTTATCCTGTCTGCTTCCGACTTTCTAATAGGGGGACTGTGGATCCGAAGGTTGGGGGTTCGATTCCCCTCACTCACCCCAAATCCCTTTTTCTCTAAACACTTGCCCAAGAGCGAACAGCGTATCGAATGGCTCTTGCCAGACGACCAGGGGTTCCTTCTTCAGGACGATCTCTTTGACCAGGACCTCTAGGAACTTCTGCTTGCCGCGCTGGTCGGCCTTGGAATAGACCTCTTTGACGCCCTTCAGCAATTCGATGACCAGGGAGCCCTGTTCTCGGAACTTGACGTTGTGACGGCCAAGGCGATCAAGATCGGCGCTGATCTGGTCCAGGTCGGCCTGCACCTCAGCCGTGACTTCCTCGTATTGCTCCATGCTGATCTTCTCGTCGAGCCTGTCCTTGTAGCAGAGTTTTAGGTGCTTGGACTTCCTGGCGAACTCAGACTGCAGACGTTGGAGTTCCTTCGTCTCGGCGGCATCCTCTCGAAGGGCAGTCCGTTTCAGACGTTCCTTCACTTCAGCGGCTATGAAGTCGTTGACGTAGAGCTTGCCGATCTCGCCGTCAACGAATTGCTCGATCTCCTTCTCTGTCCAACGGCGTTGGGGACAATTCTCCGTGCCAAACCGCTTCAAATAGAAGTCAGGTTCCTTTCGCTTCTTGCTAGACTGGCACTCGTAATAGACGTAATGGCCCCGGCCATGCCGACCTTCCTGTTCATAGGCCGTGATGCTAGCCCGGCAATACCCGCACTTCGTGAAGGGGCGATAGCAAAACCACTTCTTCGTCTCAGGCCGGGAATGAGTTTTGTTCGCCAGTCGCCTTGCCTTGACTCGATTCCATAACGCCTTTGAGACCATCGGCTCGTAGTTGCCCTTCCATAACTGACCGTGCGATTTGAACTCACCATAGTAGAACTCGTTTTCGAATACCTTCTGCAGATGGCTTACGGTGATCGGCCCACTTGGACGCTTCTTGCTCGGCTTGGTAGTCAGTCCCCTGCGGTTCAATTCCTTTACCATCTTCTCGTAGGACCAGTTGCCCCGGTCATAGGTTTCCCAGGCCCAAAGGACATGAGCAAACCGCTCAGGGTCTTTGATGGTCATACCTCGTTTATTGTCTGGATACTTTGGGTCTCGGACGTTCAAGTATCCGATCGGCACGTAGTGAGGCACCTCACCCTGCCTTGCTTTCTCCTTCATCTTGGCACGGGTTTCGTCGGCCCGGTCCTTGTTATCCATTTCCGCCAGTGAGCCTAACAATTGGAACATGAACCGAACCTGACTTGGAGAGGATTTACTTACCTCAAGGTGCTCCTGAATGAGCACGACTGTGACATCATGCTTGTCAACAAGGGATTGAATCGTGTAGTCGTCCTCGTAGTTCCGGCCCAGCCGTTTGCGGGACCAAGCGATAATCGTGTCTACATGATTCGCCTTGACGAACTCTACCATCTCCTTGAACCGCTTCCTCTGTTCGGAACGGTTGGCCGATTCAGTGATTCTCCACGTCTTGACTACATCATATTTCTTGGCGGCCTCTGCCATCTCAGCATCTTGGGAGTCTTGTGAATAGCCGAATTGCTGGCCGGGCGAGGAAACGCGATTCCAAAGGACGGCGGTCTTCATTTCTTCTTCAAACCCTTCTTGACTTCCTCGACGACCCGGGCCAGGTCAGTCAACTTGTTGAACATATGCTCCCGGGCGGCTTCCTCATCCTCACCTCGGACGGCATCCTCGGGAAGCATGATTTCGTTGAAGTATTTGATCAGGAACTTCCGTGCCTCTTCAGGATCGGGATTCTCAAAGAGTTTCGGCATGGCTTATCCTCTCGTCATTTAAGATGATAAGGCAGATGCCCAGTAGGATCAATCATTTTCTTCCCAGTCAGCGACTTAGCCATGCCTTTTCTCGGTCGCTCCGCCCATTTGCGCCCATATCTAGGCCCCCTGCCTCCTGATGATCGGAGAGCACCCGCCTCCTCTCATAAACTCGGCCATCTCGGCCTCGGCCTCCCGCCGTATTTCTCCCCGTCGTCGGCCTGCGGCCATGCTGGGTGTCAGGAACCTGTCGGCATTATGCTCACCCTTTCTCGGCATCTTGGCCTCCTGCTCCTGTATGCTCCAAACTCGACCTTTCGCGGCCTCGACCACCGCCGAGGCCAAGGCGCAGGCCAGATCGTCATAGCCGCCGACAGGAGCTTCAACTACATCCCGCCCGCCACTCCGGACCTTGCGCTCAAGTTGGGTCAGTTGAAGCAGGAGTCGTTCTGACTTCGGCAATACAACCCGGCCCATTCGGATCAATGCACCAAGTTCCAGCAGGAGTTCTGAGGCGGATTGTTCGTTGGTCTCGACCACGAGGCCGTGCTTTGCGTATGCGGAGACCGGCCATTGTCCGGCATAACGATCTGACTTCAGCCGCCTGATGCCATATCCTTTCAGGATCGCCGAATACTCCTCCGTCACTTGGGCAGGATCGAGCGGAGAGTATCGTTCTTCTACCCGGTCTACGACAATCTGCTCTCTTTCGACATGGCAAATACAGGCCGTGTAGCTGTCATGTCCACCGCCTGAAGGATCAATCCCGCTGTAATAGGGATGGTGGGCCGAGTCGGGCAGGGATAGTTCAGGGCCAGACATAGCCGCGAGTAGTAGCTCTCGTGGGAGCCATTGTTCGAGATCGCTCCTCCACTCCGCAAGATATTCAGCACGGAAGGCAGGATCGGACTTGATCAACTCATTGATTGTTTCCTGTGAGTATGTGGGATTGAGGATCGTCGTCTCGCCACGAAGCACTAGGACAGGATCATCCTGTTGGCTCCAATGTTTTTCGAACTCGTCAAAAAGATAGCCCCAACGTTGCCGAGGCGTCGAGGCGGCTATGAGCATGCCTCCGGGTAACAAAGTCGGAAGCAGAGAATTGACGACCTCATGAGCCGGATTCGCGCCTTCAGCGTCTTGCCAGTAGCCGATTTCATCACAGAGGATTGCCGCACAAGCATGTCCTCTGCCCGTCTTATAGTTGCAGGCGCGGACATCCATCGTTACCCTGTTCTTCAGGATAATGGAATCGAAGGTCACCTTCTCAATCAGGTCTGGGGCGGCGATCTCAATGAGACCTTTCATGTAATTGAGGCATACTTGAGATTGTGCCCGGTCAACTGAGACGGTGAAGATGTGTGCGACCTCTCCTGGGGCAAGGTACTCTTGCCAATCGACGTATAGCGCGAGAAAGACGGCTATGGTCGAACTGATTCTTGACTTCCCGCTTCTTCGCCCGGCCACAAGAAATATGCGTTTGTGACCTTCCGGGTTCGGATGATGCCGTCCGGACAGGTATTCAAAGACTTGCCTCTCCTCCTCCGACATTTCCAAACCAAAGATCGCCTTGAGGATGATCATCCAGCAGGTGAAAGAATCGAGATCACGAAAGGCCGATCCAAAGACCCGACGATCTTGAAGTGCCTCGACTATATTACTCGGTTGGACTTTCGACCGGGGCATCATCCTCCCCTTCCACTGGCTGGATTCGTTTGAAGGCACGGTCAGCCGCTTGACGGGCCTCGAGCACAGCTCGCTTCTCGAGTTCGCGCTTGATCGCTCGAAGTTCAGCCGCCTTCCTGGGGACCAGCACTCGTTCGACGATTGTTCGGGTAACGAGATAGTTTTTGTTCCCCGGCGCGGGCTCCTTGATCGTCCGCTTTCGCCAGACGATTGCCTTGTACCCGATGCGAGGATCAATCAATGAGATCGGCAAACGACGTGGGATGCCGCGCAGGACCGAGACGTATTCTTCGTTTACCTGGACAACTTCCATCGACCCGCCGTCACGGTTATCGAGCAAGATGCTGAACGGAGCGTCCTCTGCCGGATCTTTGAATCCGAATCGGCGAGTGACACTGACCTTGCCATTTTTCTCGAATACAATTTTACTGAACGGCGCGTACATTGTTTTTGGCGACCACGAGCACAAGGTGATCTGTCTGCCCGCAGGCATACGAAACCAGTTGCCGCCTCTATCGTCCTCAAGAACGGCATCACCATCCCTATTGTTTCGGATCACGGTCCGGTAGTAGTCACCCTTGTACTCCATTGGTTCAGACTTGACCGCAGGAGTCGCCTTTGGCTTGTTAATATCGTCCACGAATGTTCCCATCGTTCTTCTCCTTCGATTCCTGTACCACTAGTCGGCGGCCCATGTAGTAGCGGTTGTTCAGGGTGTCAATCGCCCTGAGGGCGTCGAGATCGTTTTCGAACTCAACGAAGCCGTATCCACGCAGTCGGCCATCTGTCTTCACAAGGGTGAACCGCCTCACCGGCCCGACCTCTTCGAAGAGCGCTCGCACTGCCTCTTCGTCGGCTTCGAAATTAACACTCGCTATGAAAAGTGTCACTTTGGCTTCTCCTGATGCCAGCCATCACGATCAGGCGTATGTAAGATCGACTTGTCTGTGTTGCCCGGCGTTGAGTTTGGAAAACCCTTGCTTGCGGCGGGCACTTGGCTGTTGCGCTTGATGCTGTCCGCGTGATGCTGACCCAGCGGATTGCTTTGTTTCTTCATGATCAGACCCCTACCTTGAACTGCTTGTGAATGTCCTTGAAGAAATCGGTTTTGGCCTTGCCTTCGTCGAAGTCCTGCGGAATTAGACCGTCCTCCGTGTAGGCAACGACGCTGTACTCTGCACCATCCTTCGGATTGGTCCAAGTGAACTCTTTGAAGTCGACAACACCAGCCGCCTCAAGGTCATCCAAGAGATCGTTACACGTCTTGTCAGTGGCCAGTGCGAAGTGGTACTTGATCATTTCTTCTTCCTGACCGGGACCTTAACGAGCTTGAACCAGCGGTAAAACCAGAACCATCCTTCTTTGCCCTTCATCCGGCGCTCGCAGGTCATGATTGTGACCGGCTTCTTACAATGTGGGCAGAGCATTGTTTATGCCTTTGGAGGCGCAGGAGCTGGTGCAGGCGCAGGGGCCTGAACTTTGATCGTCACCATGAACGACGTGGCCGCCAGCCCCTTCTCTACCGCGTCCAGGACGCTCTGCTCAAAGGCCGGATCAACGACCTTACCAGAGGTTTCGATTTCCAGAGTGATTGTTTTCTTCATCGCATTATCCTTTCTCGAATTGTTTTCGATACGACGCATAGTCGCCCTTGTAGCCGCACCGGATGGCGAACTCGTACCGCTGACGCAGGACTTCCTCCGTCACATCGACGGGCTGGAGGCCCCAGGCCTCAAGTTGCTCGAGCGTGACTGATTGGTCGCCCTGCTCGTCGAGCTTGCCTTCCAGCATCCTCATTGTCCCTGCGTCTGGCACCGAAGGCGAGAGCACGAAGTCGCCCGGTGAGGTCAATCGGAAGTCGGCGTTCACTTCCTCAACCGTGATCTTCTTGCCATCAACGACCTCCTCTTTCTTTGTGACGGAACCGACTCCTCGGGAACTCATCCCGATGTGTCCGCCCGCTTTCAAAATGCTTTGCGCGTTACGCCCACGAGAGGTTGGGATGACGCGCACGACGCCAGTGCAGGAACCATCGCTCTCCATCTTGATGCTTTCCCACAGGTGGGACACATCGTCCAGCTCAGCGCCTTTCTCAGGATGGTAGGCACACCCGCTGACTCGGCCCTCTGCGCAGAGCGGACTCAGGCGGTCAATCTCGCGCTTGAGGATCGCCTTGGAATACCGGCGGCGGTTTCCATTGATGATGCCTGCGTGTTGCCACTTGACCTCAACACGCATTACTCGTTCCTTCGTGGCCTCGTCAACTTCCTCACTGAGGATTCGGCACTGCGGTGCTATGACTTCTAAAAGGTTCATGTCAGACTCCTACTAAAAGCACTGCCACCTGACTTTTGATCGGACAGGCGGAGATAATTCTGGCCGGGCGGCCCCAGTAGAAAGCTCTAAACACCGGGGCCGCCCGACCAAGGACGGCGGTAGGTGACGCCGCCCTAGAACGCCGGATGATGTGGCCGGGAAAGGAGGATACCCGGCCACGAGAAGTGAGGGGAGAACAGACGACGACTGCCTTATCCAATGGATCGCCTTCTGCCCCGGACCGGTTTCGCCGTGTCACCGACTGGGAGGAGACCAGCCGCCCCTCTATAGTCATGTTCGAAAACCTTTCTCCGCTAACAATTTCTCCAACGCCTTCAGCTCGCTCGAGTCGCGTAGCTCGAGATCGTCCTTGCTGATCGTCTCGAAAATCAAATAGCCAGGATGTTCCTCATCCTTCACCGGCACTCGTTTCGTGACGACAGTTAGCGACTTGTACTGGACAAGAGGATCGTCCAAAGTTAAGCCGGCAATCACCGGCACGCCCTTGGGCAAGATGATCGACCGCCCACCGACCACTCTGGTTTCCGCTTGAACGTCCCGACCATGAGGATCAGGTTGCCCATCACGGCCATCCTGATTGAGAAGCTTGATTGTCCATCTGCCCCGTTCCGGTTCCGTGAAGTTCGACCTGGCCAGGAATCCAACTGAACCATCCGACTTCCAGACGACCTCGCTCCATCGGGCGTATAGCGTCTCCGGATTCCGAGATTCAATTGTGAACGACTTGCCCGGCTGAATCTCGACAAGTGGTCCGTCGAGTTCGTATACCATTACCGGAACCCGGCGATGATTTGTCAGCACTGTCTGATAACTTCGCTCTGTCATGTTTCTTCTCCCGTTCAACTTCATGATGAGGCACTTCGGCAAGAAGGTCCTCATGGATTCGACGGATTCTTAGAAAACGACGAAACCTAGTTTTTGGAAGGAAGCACTAGCAGTGCCTCAAACAGTTCGTCCACAGAAGGCAGTCCGGCCAGGAGAGGCATCAGGTCTGGAAATTGTGGCTTGTATTCGGCAGGCCCTTGCTTGACTTCTTCGGTCTTAGGACGAAGTGCCTGACGTTTCTGCCATCGTTGCTCGGCGGCGATCAATCGCTCATACCGTCCTTCGAGGTTGAAGGCACGAGCCAAGACGACTGCCGAAAGATCGTCCCAACTTCGGCCTGCCTTCTCCTTCGGCACCAGGGACCACCAGGCCGCTCTGAAGTAGCAGTCCCACATCTCATCTATCTTCTTCGGCACCCGGAACGTGTGGCCGGCATAGGCCCAGGTCACCAGCATGGCCTTGTCCTTCGATGACATGTGGTTGTCGAGCATCAGGGTCCAGAACGGACTCTCTCGCTCCGCCCAAGCAAAGAACGGATGGGGATACCGGGAACGGAAATCCTCGACCAGCCGCCGTCGGCGTTCCTCGGGCGTTTCGTAGATTGGGCGGGTGATCATTGGGAACTTCCCTGATTGGTCTGGCAACTCGGATTTTCCCGCCCAGCATTGGCCCTATGCGCCTCTTTCTGCCCTTCCCGCCCATGATGGATCGGACCCTTAGATGGGAGGCGGCCAGTGCCCTTACAATTCCAACACCGCCGGAGTGGTGGCGAATCTTCGTAGCCGTCGCCTTTGCACTTTGGGCAGGTCTTATCGTCGGAGGTCATGCTTCTATCGCTTCGTTGTCTCGACGGTCTTCCTTGTGTCGGTCGGGACCAGCCAAGTCCACATAGACCTGAGTCGAGATCACGCTGACGTGGCCCAATCTTTTTTGGATGGCAAAAGCATTCCTCCCCGCCTTCGCCAACCTGACGCCGCAAGTGTGCCGGAACATGTGCGGATGGACTCTCAGTCCCGCCGCCCGCCCGTACTTGATCGTCGAGTCGTACACGTGCGGCGCTGAGAACGTGCCCGACTCCCTGGTGATGAACAGCGAATCGGAATCTCCGGCATGGGGATAGGTCTTCCTGACCCTGAGCCAAGCACGGATCAGCGCCTCATTCCGTTCCGACAAGTCGTACCACTGGCCCAAGCGGGGTTTCTCCTTCCCGTCCTTCGTCCGCTTCCGCTTGACTCGGGTGATGTACAGCTGAGCCGGTTCAACCATCAGGTGCACGTGCTCCGCTTTGATCAGTGCGACTTCCATAACCCTCAAGCCGTAGCTGAGCATCAAATTGAACAGGCAGAGGTCCCGAGCACGGATCACCTTGTCGGGGACGGCCTCGATGGCGGCGAAGAAGGCCCGGACCTGTTCGTCGGTCAGGTACTTGAGCTTCTCCGCAGAGCCGCTAGTCCAGACGTTCATCCTCTCCTCCTTCCAGCATAGGGCAGGTCCTGCGGCTTGATCGGCCAGACCAGACCCTTGGAGATCAGCGGGGCCATCTCCTCCGTCGAGAAGTAGCCCCATTCCTCAAACGTCCCTTGGATGAACCCGAACCAGTATCCCGGATCGACTTCCTCTACCCCGAACCAGTACCAGCCGGTAAAGGATTCCCATCCCTTCAGCACCCGATGCTCTCCGGCGTAGAGTTGGTCGTCGACTGTTCTCAGCATCAGATCATCCCCAGGACGATCAACCAAGACGGCTTGCCGTGCTCGCACACGCCGTCGGGCTCTACCCAGCATCCGTCCGTCGCCTCACAGCCGCCTTCGGCCATCCATTCGTCTAGCTGGTCGAGAGAAGGGACCGGCCTCTTGGCTTCAGGTTCCTTCACCGCTTCTTCCTCCCCTTGACCATCTCCTTCTTGGCCGCTCCGTTCATGGCCTCAAGGACTGAGCCATCGGACAGGACCTTCTTCCCGGCCTTCCCGTCTTCCTTAGCCGCCTGCACGATGTCCTTCCGCTTGCCGACACCGGCCCGGACGTACAGGACGTACTCGACCAGGAACGGCGACAACTTCAGGGCCTTCTCGACCTTCAGGGCAGAACCGAGTTCCCTGAACTTCGTCATGACCTTGTCGCCATGGTCGGCCAGGAACTTCTGGCGTCTCTCCTTGGCCGTCTCAACCTTCTTCGGCATTCGATCCTCCTTATGGCAGAGTTGTCCCTACTGTTTTAGTAGGGATTGATTTTAAATTAAGGCACTACACCAGAAGTGTCAATACTTTTATAAAAAAAGAATGATGGTAAGTGACTGTTTTGCCTGATGTTGCGGCCCTGGCCGATGATCAATCATGGAATTATCAGGCCCGTCTAATCGTCTGCGGTGCCTATCAGCCGTGGGACCTGGGAGCAGTGGGCTGGGCAGGCGGGAGTGTGCACCATAGGAGTAATCGGCGCTACCGGGATTACCGCTTATTTCATGCTATCGGATTCTCTCCACACACCCTTAGCCGCTAATCCGATGCTCGGTGAGTCAGGCGGAATGGTCAGAGCATTCGACCTATTCCTCTTTCCGATTGCGCTTTGCTGGCCGATACTAGGCTAGAAGGGGATAACATCCATTTCTATTTCCTCTTGCTCAAATCCCTCAGCCCAGATCGGACTGAAGTACTTATTATTTAATTCTATTACGTCATTTACATTAGTAACAAACTCTATTATCTCTCTACCAACATCGAACTTTCTCCAGCCATCCAAAGTGAAGTTCGCCGAACCCTTGAACGCCATGAGGCCGTCGATGATGATGAACTTCTGATGAGGAACCCCGAGTTTATCTTCGAATTCGGCCCCTCGTTTAAATATGCGAAGCTGGAGCAGAGGAGCCTCATTAGGATATTTAGTCAGTTCTTCGATTTGATCTGGCTTGACATTTGAGATAATGCCCCTGACCGGAACCTTCTGAGCGATCACCCGAAGAACTCCCAACATTACCATACTTATCCCGTAGGAGCTGAAGTGAACGAACTTCTGTGCATTAACAAGCGAATCCAGTAGGGCTCGCATCGGCGGGTAAAGAATATACTTCCCTTTGTCTTTGTCGCTCATATAGCGCTTCAACTTGTTGAGTATTGTGCTATATCTTCTACAGTGCTCCATTAGATTCTCATAAACGATTCCATACCCGGCCGCATCTAGGTAGCTATCAAAGTTGTAATTCGAATAATTCGATGTCGGGATGTATTTGACTTTGCATATCGGGCAAACAGTGATCTCATCGCTATAGTTTGAAAACTTGCTCGGGAAGATTGCCTTACATTTCTCGCAGAAATACCGAGGTGGAGCGAAGTGCAATAACGATTCGATATCAAATCCTTTATCCGTCATCCTTCTTCTCCTTTCTTCCTTTGACTCCCACGCCTTCCCGTGCATCTACCTTATAGGTATCCTATTCGCCTTCACGGCGCTAATTCCTCTACTTTGGGCAGGGCTTCTGCCTCCACACATCTCTTTATAAGTGTCTTCAGCAATTGCGCGGACTCTATTACAGCTTCGTCCAATCCCTTATCTTTCTTTGAGCCATGAACTGCCACCGACCGTTGTTTATACAATCGTTTTACTTGCGAAAAGATCGTCCTCATTTCATCTCGGTTATCGAGGGATAGAAAGCGCGAAATGTATAAGCTAAGTCGGAATACCACTTCGCTTTCTATATTGAACAATCCTTCAATCCCAGACCAGATTAAGGCGAGTCTGGGTCTTGGGTGGGCATGCCAGCGAAATGTTGCCATACAATGGACTGCATTTTGGAACTCGGGTTCTTCGAGCAGATTCCTAGCTGCTTGAAAATGCTTCTCAATCCATATAGATTCTTCTTTATTGATCATATGGACCGATCTACCAAATCCACGCAGATAGTAGTTTGTCACCTCAAGTTTGCACTTGGCGTTAAATCCTTCTGCTGGTTTGTTACACTGAAAATTGCATACCGATTCACAATCATGTAACGCACTCAACAAAACACAATCCCATAGCGAATTCCAAGCGGCAACAGCAAGTGCTTTCGGATCGCTAGCCGTAACTCGTAGCTGGCTCTTTACTTGCCTTAGAAAGATGGCTGCGATCCCGATATCGACCTCATTTTTTGACACCTTAATTACATCGTCAGGTTCCGGCTGACATCTTGCGGGCCACAACTCGACTCCATCTCCAAGTTGGAGCTTTCTGCGGACTCCGATTCCATTTATGTAATGGAAGGTCTCACGGCCGCGTCCAGATATATGTGTCATGCGCTCCCGATCCTGCATTCTATTCAATTTCCCCCTATTGAGAATCTGCCGCCTCCCGAGCGTCTAACTATACGACGCGCGATCATCCGCCCTAACCTGGATTTGCCTTTTCTGATCGTGATTCGATCTTCTTATACCCGACGAAGATTAGTGCAATAAAAGCGACCAGCAAAGAGACGAAGCGAAGGCTGGCGCTTAGGTTCGGCCAATTATTCATGTATCCAGTACATACGCTAAGTATGCCTCCGAATATGAGCCCGGCCCCCAGTGCCTTCACCGATATAAGGGCACCCAGGATGATAACCAGGATTCCTGCCGGGACCGATACAAAGAAAACAGCAGTATCATGGCGCTTTAGTATTAGGTTACGTTCGTTGTCCCTTTTCTTCGCTTCGGCCCGCAGTTTGTCTCGTTTTTCTATATTTTTTTCCATTAAATAGTCAGTCATGGCTGAGATATCATAGTCCCCACGCTTCGGTTTTGGTGCGATGGTAGAAGCGCCTTGATAAAGCATCATTGGTAATATGATTGCGATACCAAAAGCCAAAGCCACTTTCTTAAATACCATTTTCCCTCTCCTTGCTCACTTGATTTCCTACCCAATCTATCACCATAAATCGGGATGCTCAATCGCAAGCGTCTATCTATACGAGGCGCGATCATCGGCCCTAACCGGCGTCTTATTGATCATGGGGCCATGCCGGTCTCTTGGCCTCTGGCCCCTTGGCGCTTCAAATCATCGTGCCTGGCCGCTGGCGCTGCCTTTAGAGCGCAACTTAGCTGGCATGCTCTTAGCGACCATTTCTTTGAACAGACTTAGGGTTCTCTCATATCCTTTTTTGTTACGACAGGTGAGGACGTATATCGCAACCCTCTTTCCATGCTGGGCATACGCGACACACTCATAGTTGCCATAACCCCTGCCAGAGAAAGCCCGGACCTGTGCTAGTTCTCCTGTTGACATATTGATGGGGTCGAGCCTCTCAACGGTTATCTGCGGGAACTTCTGTTTGAACTGCTCTATATCGTGGGCGATGAACGCCTCCAGAGACTCCGCTTGTCCCATTCCTCCAATATTTACATACATGACTTCGCCGGCGTTCTGCCAAGAGGAACCTTTAGGATACATGACCGCGTGTTGTCCCTGTGAGACACCGCTCTTATTATCCAGAACCCACCCCTTGGGAGCGGTTATTAGGATCCCTAGGTCACCACCATAAACAATCCCAGATCCTTCCACCGCTCCCAATAACGGATTCGCCGACTTCTTCGGCTCCCCCCCCTGATCTGCGTCTTTAAGTTCAACCCCCACATCTAATTTGACCCACCAGGACGGGCCCGGAGGTTTCGGGTGGCCGGAAGATGGAAACTCAGCTTTTAAGCGCTGAGCAACTTTGGTCTCCGGCCAAACGAGAACTTCCTCCGCCGCTCCTGTTGCGCCGACCCGGACGAGCACGGTGAATGGTTCGACTCCCGTCGCTGTGGGGATGTCTGACGTCCAGCGAACCATCGACGGCCCGAGCCACAGTGCGGCGTCATGCCCGAAACTCTTGTCGTATCGCTTTCCCTTTTTGTTCTTCAGGTTATCGTTCGCCGCTTTAAGAGCGATCTGGAAATTGGCCGGAGGAGTTACCAGAAGCTCATCCTGGGTGGCGGAGGTTGGCTTATTTGTTTCTTGGTTTGGGTGAAACTGAGCCTGGCCCTTCGTGCCAGCAGAAAGCAACGTCCCCAAAACGCATGAACACATCAGAACCAGAAGCTTTTTTGTCCCCATCATAGTGAAACTCCTATAGCAAATAAGTATAGGACTTACGGGAAGCAAACTCAACGGACCGGAACATTATTCTTTCCGGGGCGCGAAGCCGAGCTTTTCTAGATATTACAATGATGGCGGGGACAAGGGCAATCTTCCTCCCCCGCCTCTCCCCGCCCGCTGCTGACTTGCCTTCCGCCATTTATAGACCTATCTTATACACAGGAGCTAACACTTGAAGGAGTTGATAGAATGTGGACCAAAAAGCTAGCCATCGCTATCTTTACCCTTTCACTTCTGACGATATCCTGGTTGCCGGGATCTCCCCATGAGCGGCACCTGGTGAATTCGGTCGTCAAAACCCAGTTGAAAGGATTGAAATCTGTAACGGTTGTGGCGGCCTACATTGATCTTGATTTTCCGACGCCCAAGGGCGTCGACGAACAAATGGAATCGGCGGCGATAGAGTTGCTCTCTGAGGCCGGCATATCACATGAAGGCGAGCAAGGGGCTTTTTTATGTATTACGGCCACAGTCTATTCAATCGAGGAGGCCGCCTTTTCTGATTATGCAATGGTTCACGTACAGACGTTACTATCTGACGATGCAAAATTGGTAAGGGACCCTTCTTTGCCTAATCCCCACGGGTATACGACTTGGAGCTATGACTGGGTGTTTTTAAGTCGTCGGGATAGGATAAGGGAAGGGGTGTTGGAAACAGTAGATAATCAGGTCGAGGATTTTTGCTCGGACGTCAGGACGGCAGCCCGATATTGACATTAACATCGACCATACAAGTTAGGTCTTCCTCTCCCCGCCTCTGGCTTCTCGTCAAGTGGGAGAACTCAGTCGTGGCTGGTGTCAGGGGTGGTTCGTTTCGCCCTTCGTCGCTATTCGAGAGATCGCAATCTTCGGTCGGTTCGCTGCTTCATCCCACGAAAGGGTGATCGTGCACCGCTTAAGCATGGCTCTAAGATACTTGCTACGTTTCGCCGCGCCAAGGATCGCAAGTTGGGCGGGTATATCATCCCCCGGTTGCCAAACGTACTCCTCTGACGCTGGCCTTTTCTTGATCGGCAGTATCTTTCCCTCTTTGACCAATTCGGGAATCTCGGCCAGTGAGTAGAGCCGATATTCCATTCCCTTCGCCAAACGCCACCCGAACTTCCTTATGTCGCGGGGGGCCAACTTCTCGTCCTCAGGAAAGAATACCGATGGTAGGGGGGGATATTTTGACTCGTCGCTATTGTTCATGATCTTCCTTCGGGTCCAGTCTCTTGGCCACTGCCACTATCCAATCAGAGAGCCTGTTAACCGCATCCTGAAACTCTTCTTTAGACATCTGAGAGATGTCCTCACGAGTAGGTTCGCCGCCAAAGAAGTTTTTCTGACGCTCGAGGTCGGATACGGCGGCCAGCGTCCGTATAAGTGCTCCAATTTGTTTAGTACTCTTCCTCAACATCAGCTCAAAGTAACTGGGATGATCAGGATGCGACGGCGGCAGTTTCGCAAGCATGTCCACAAAAACCTGATTTATGGTCGCCTCGCCGAACCTGTTTAACTTCACGAGCCTCTTAGCGACCGCCTTCTGCTGTTCAGAAGTGGGATTGTGCTCCTTGACCATTCGAGCGAACCGGTCGGCGGCACCTTGTGTTGGACAGGAATACAATGCCTCCCTGTCTATCTCTCCCCCCGCTATCCAGCCCAGACGCTCCAGCGATCTACTGACCGTGCCCTCAGGTTTCCCCGTGAGCACTGCTATAACCGGGGCACCAGGACGGAGCCGCTTAAAGTCGTACCCCTGCCGGGTTAAGATGTCCCGAACGGCCTCAGGATTCTCCTTCACTATCTTCTGAGCCGCTTGTACAGCATCATCTATAGCCGCGAGAGGACAGGCATACTCCTCATCATTCTCGTTGCCCATGAGCATGACCATATCGCCATCCGAATAGTCCTTGATCGTAATCGCTATTTCTTTCTCAGGGTCGTTATATACTTTCCAGAGTGCTCTTAAGCGGTGGTGGCCGTACGCTATCTGAACTTCCTCCTCCCCCACCTGACGGCCAACGATGTTGTCATTGAACCCGGTAGCACGTATAGATCGTGCAAGTTTCTCGACCTTCCTCTCGATTATCGGGTATGTTTTGAAATCCCGGTACGGGTTATCTCGGATGTTTTTAAGTTTGAAGTACTTCTTCTGACCCTCTTGTTCAGGCATGGCGATCACCTTCCCTCGATGATCACCTCACCCCCTCGGCAGGTCAATCACCCCCAGGGAGGAATCAGGGGATGAACTTCTCCTAGCAGAACTTGAGGTGTCCCAGGAAGGTAGCAGGACAAGGCAGGGCTGTCTTCTTCACTTCTTTGATCAGCAGTCACTGCCTCTTGGCAGTGCGTCCGCTCCTGCGGACGTGTCTATACTTTCCGCGAGCACTACCATCACTTCGCCGCCTGCGGCGGCTTCAGTTCCTGGTAGTTTGAAGAATCAAGTTCCCTTATTAAAGAATTGTTTATATTTGACCTCATACTGGGTGAGGGTCAAATCGTTTTGAACCTCAACTTCTGATAAGCAAATACTGAGGGTCAAGCGGGCATAAGGCTCAGAAATTGAGGGTCAAGTTTTGGGGGTTAGTCGCTTGATGATTGCCGGGTCACGGAGTTTCCGCTTGACTGCTTCCCGACGATCAATTTGCGGCGATTCGTATAGCCGGTACTGGTTTTCTCGATGCACTCCACGATGGATGATGTCTATCCATCTTGCCTTCTCCAGCTCCCTCAGCCACTTCCGTACCAGAGTCTCACCCCGACCTGCCGCTCGACAGAGTTCCTTCATCGACACCTGGACGACGGGTTGCGAAGCAAGGTCTTTCTTAGAGCACCGACAGTGGAGTATTCCGAATATCGTCCGAGCGGGGAACGACACTTCTCTAGAGGTCAGAAGTCGCTCAGGTGCCTGTCCATAGTAGTATCGCTTCTTCGTTGGCTCCCGGCTCGCTTTCTTTGCCTCCACCTTGAAGTGGGAGTAAGGGTCTGCAACCTTCTTAGCATGCTCCTGAAGCTCGGCGAAGGTTCTAGCGGGCATGGTCGTTGTCCTTCGCCGGCTCGGCGATCAAGCGGTCGCCTTGGATGGTGAGGCGGACGAACTCGTCGGTCTGAACGTCGACTACGTAATAGCTCCGGCTAACGACCCAGGATTTGCCGCCGTCGTTACTGAGCAGTATAACCTTGGCCTTGAGTTTCTTTGGTATGTCCATGTCTGTGTCCTTTCTCCACCGGGACGTAATGGATCGTCACCCGGTGGGTGTCTTTACTGATTCTTTCGACCGTGGCAAGACCGAGTTGTTCCAGGGTCTTGAGCCAACGTTTCATTGTCTGAACCGACTTTTTGGTAATGGGTATGAACTTCTGCCATTCCTTCGGTCCGACGATAACCACGACTTGCTCGTTTTGTGCTAGGTCCTGCTTCGGGTCGAGCGTTTGGAGAATGGCGAATAGCCAAGCCGCATTGGTGCACCCTCTCGGCAGGTTCAGAGGATATAGATACTCACGTTCACGTTTCGGCATATCTACGCTCCTGCCGGGCACAGGCTAGGGTCGTACACTCTGATTAGTCGCCCAAGAGATTGGATGTGGCGAGTCAGGTCAAGATGCCTGATCACCTTGAGATAAGCTAATAGTTTGGGACCCCACTTGTTTTTCCCCTGCGCCCACAGCTTATAACGCAGAGACCTCCATGTTATCTTTTTTGACCCAGGTTAGATCTTTATGATAAGATGTTAGTTAGAATATCGTAAGCGGACGATTCGTGGAATGAAAAGAGCATCCATTCTCGCGTTTATGGTCTGTGTCCTAGCCATTAAAGTTCTCCTGCCGCACCAGACCGACTATCTTAAACAAAAACAAATAATAGATGATTTCACAAAGCGCTATCCAGGCTATTACAGTATGCTCCTTGAGATAGAGAGGGACACGTTAAGCGATAGCTCGAGAATACTCCTTGACGATATTCTTGCCATCTTTAGGTCGCCAGGGAATAAAGCCCTATGGACACAATATCTAACTGACTTTCCGAAAACGTTCTCGGACTTCTGCCGGATATTCGCGCCGCGCAATAATAAGGAGCTCTATGACGGCTATGTCTTCTTGAGGCTGTTTGAAGACATCCTCCAGGAGCGCCCAGAGGAGGGGGCAGTCATTCTTGTCGGCTTGTCGGTGGATGCTAGATACGACGCTGACGCTCCAGGTCATTTGCAGAGAATATTGGCAAATTTCATCTGTAATTACTATGATTTCTTCATAGGTCCCTTCAACAAATTAGCTCACGTCCCTCAAGAGAATATTATTACCTTTATTTGCGATATCGAAAATTATGCGGCGTACCGAGAATTCGACTGCATCATTGACAAACTTAGAGAACAAAACAACCTGGATCTATTGAAACGGTTCACGGCTGCGAAAGATGAAAGAATACGAATCGGGCCTCATGGAGAAAAAAGAATAAAGAAGTGATGCAGTCCAGATTCATCCTAACAGCCCTTCTTATAGCTGGTTCTTCTGTAGCACTTCTTGGTTGGGCCTTACTTTACGCTTTAGCGTAAGAAAAGCCCTGTATGTTATTGAACGCGTTGATTATATGAGAGAGGTCTATTTTTTTTATTGCATTTATAAAATCAGCCCTAGCCTTACCCCACCTGTTTTATCCGTGATTTCGGCCTCGAAAAACTCGATTAAGGGCCCCTGTGAGCCCATTTTTTTTGCTTAAGCTCTTTCTTATCAGTATGATCCAGCAGCCAAGGCACCAATTTAATTTCCTGCGTAGATAGCATATCCAAGAATGATGCTGATGATATTCAGGGTTGAATGGGCCATGACCGCTTCCAGGGCCGATCTCTTTCGTAAATACACCAGCGCATAGAAGAATCCGATTATTGAGATCGACATCATTCCGCTCAGCCCTTGATACAAATGTCCGACCCCGAACATTAAAGAACTTATTATCAGGGCTAAAATGAGACCGGTTTTCCCGTACACTTTTTCGAACCTCGTCAACGCGAATACTCTCCAGAGCTCTTCCGAAAAGCCGCCCTTGACCAGACCGATGATCAGGAAAACCAGGATATAGGCCGTGTTGCTGAATAGCTTTTCCATATCAACGCCCTGTGCCGCCGTCGAAGGCAGGATCGCCGACAAGAGCGGACTGACCAGGAAAGTATCCAGCAGGAATATCACCGCTCCGAACAGAAATCCGTTCCCCATTTGCTTGACAAGATTCTCTCGTTTGAATCCGATATCCCTGAATTTTTCGCCGGACATCCGCAGCAGCAAAGTGACGACCGATATTACGGCTACGGCAGTGACGAAAGCCAGAAGAAAGACTTTGGGCATCGACTCGAACAGGGCGGGAATGCTGTCGGCGAAAACGGTATTTCTGATTATCGATATGACCCACACAATGAGGATAAGACCTATCGAGAGAAATTGGACAGTTCGAACATTCGGTTTTTTCATTTTCATCTCCGATGAGGATCTCCAGGAATGCTCAAAACTCCCTTCCGAACCGAAGGACCCGGTTGACGAGCTGGCCCCGGCTCCGGACGCCCGCCTTCTGATAGATGTTGTAGAGGTGGTTCTTGACGGTGTTCTGGGAGATGAACAGGGCCTTCTCGATGTCCTTGTTGCTCCGGCCGGCCATCACCTGCTCGATGATGTCCCGTTCCCGGGCCGAGATCCCGTGCTTGTCGCAGAATCCGGCCAGGCGCCCTTCGTCGACATCCCGGACGCCCGTCGCGACCAGCTCTTTCTCGTAAAAGAGCCTGAGCCAGATCAATGGGCATAGGTTGATCAGGAGCAGGATCACCGGGTCGTAATATTTCTCGATACCGGTCCGAAGCACATAGAAATCCAGGCTGGAGAAGCCGAAGGCCGCGTACGCGGCCAGGAAGATCCAGGCGAAGGACCGCCGCGATCTCGGGTCCTCCCCGCCCGCGCCCGTTCCGACGAGGCCCGAGCCGACCGAGGAGAGGATGATGACGATCACCGAGAACATCCAGGCGGCGTGGATCCGGTCGAACGCCTCGATCTTGTGGTTTTGGAAAAACCGGAGCAGGGACCAGGTGAACGCCGCCCCGAAGCCGGCTCCCCACAGGCCGAATAGCCCCTTGGCCAGTCCCGGCATCGTCCGCCCCTTGAGCCGTCTCACAAGCCGGAAGAGGTTGACCGTCATCCCGAGCTCGGCGCAGAAGACCAAAAGAAACAGGGTCATGAAGAGCGCCGGGTATTCCACGAGCCTCGTCATGTCGCCGCGGAAGACGTTGATCAGGGTGTACTGGTAGCCGAGGTAGATGACGACCAGCCCGTTGAAGCTCAGGATATAGGCGAGGAGCGTCCGCAGGACCGGCCTGTGGTACCTTCGGGCCGCGGCGAGCGTGTAGAGGAAGACGGCCGTCCCCGCCATGAGGTTGAGGACCAGCGTCAGGATGATCAGATGGCTCACGTGAAGGCCGTTCCGGCGCCATTATAACAAATCCGCCCGCGGCCCGGACTCCCCCGGTAAGAATTTCCCATCCGCCCGATTGGGAAGTCTTTCCCATTCCCGCGGCGCACGGATCTCCGTAGAGTGGAGTGGACGGAGGCACGGCGGCCACAAACGAGAAAAGGAGGTTGAAAATGAAGACGAGATCGACCGGAGCAGGCGGCGTCGCCCTCCTCGTGCTTCTCCTCACGGCGCGGGCGGGGCCGGGATCCCAGAACCCAGGTGAAGGATCCGAAGCCTTCGCGCGCTGCTTGAGGGACCGGGCCGCGCCCCTGGAGACAGTCGAGCCCGGGGCGGGGTTGCAGGACCTCGAGGCCCTGCGGCATGTCATCGGCGACGCCTCGATCGTCTGCCTGGGAGAGAGCCAGCACCTGATGCGGGAGCAGTACCAGCTCAAGCACCGGATCGTCCGCTTTCTGGTCGAAAAGATGGGCTTCACCCACCTGGCCATCGAGGACAGCCTCTACGGGACGATCGCCATCGACGACCATATCAAGGGAGATGATACGACAGCCGAAGACGTCCTCCGCGGCACGGCGGGCTGGTACCTCTGGGACACGGAAGAGATGCTGGACCTCGTCCGCTGGCTGAGGGCCCACAACGAGCGCATGCCGGACGGCCGCAAGGTTTCTTATGTGGGCCTCGACATCCAGGATCCCCGGCCGGGCTACGGATCCCTCCTGGAGTATTTCCGGCGGGTCGATCCGGACTACGCTGTCTCCCTGAGCGCCCGCAAGGCGGTCTTCGAGGTCTTCGACAAGCCCTTCTGGGGGCAGGTCAGGGCCGCCTACCCCGGACTCGGCGCGAACGGGAAGCAAGCGATCGCGGATACCCTGAAGGAGGCGGCCAACCGGCTCGAGGCCCGCCGTTCCGGATACGTCAAGGCGGCCGGCGACAAAGCCCACCGGGATGCCGTCCTTGTCGCCGCCCATATGCTCAAGTCCCACAACCACTTCCTCGAGCTCGAACAGGATGACGACGGTGTCGTCGGGGTCCGAGAGAAGGCCATGTTCGAGAATATCGTCAGGATCAAGGGAACCGCGGGGCCGCGGGCCCGGATCATCGTCTGGGTCCACAACGCCCACGCCGCCAAGAGCCCGGTGAGATTCCTGAACCGCGGCTCCTCCGAAGGGGCCCGCCTGGAGCTCCTGGGGACCATGCTCGAGCGCACGTACGGGCCGGAAGTGAAGTCCATCGGAATGGCCTCCCTGGGCCTCGCCCAGCCGGACGGGACGTTCGAGCCCGCCCCGGATACCCTGGACCACGTCCTCGCCGGGACGGGCCCCGATCTCTTTTTCCTGGACCTGGCCGGGATGAAGGCGTCCGACGGCCCCGGCGCCGAGCTCGGGCGCTCCTGGAAGCTGACCGCCGACTTCGGGGCCTACCTTTCCCTTGTCCCGGCGGACGCTTTCGATGGCCTCGTCTTCATCAAGCACGTCACGGAGGTCCGGCGTTCACCCGAAGCGGCGAGGCGCTTTAAAGGGCTATTTTAAGAACCGAGGCCCGGCCGACGATTTCGCGTCTGTCCCGACATCGATATCCCAAAGGGACCGCCCTTCACGCGTCACGGCGGCGGTCCTGGCCAAGGTCAAATAGCGGATCCCTCTTGGCATCCTCGACAGGGATGCACACGTGCGGGGGCGGGTATTGACATTCGCCGCTCTCATCCATAATCTATGGCCATCTAACGGGCGATGGGGGCGAATGCCATGCGTAAAAAGCACTTCGTGTGCCTTGCGTCTTTCAGGCTGGCGCCGGCTGTCACCTTGTTCATCGGCTTGGCGATCGTTGTGGGCCTTGTCCTGTGCCTGTCCTTCCCCTTGGCCTCCCAGGAACTGCGCAAGCTCGACCGGGAGCGGGGACAGGCCATGCTCCAGGCCGTTAAAAGCGAGATCCAAGAGCACTACTACGACCCGGACTTCCGTGGCCTGGACCTCGAGGAGCGGTTCGCCCGGGCCGGCCGGGACATCGAAGGGGCCACATCCCTCAGCCACATGCACGGCATCATCGCCCAGGCCGTGCTCGACCTCGACGACTCGCATTCGTTCTTCGTGCCGCCCCAGCTCACCGCGAAATACGACTACGGCTGGAGGATGCGGATCATCGGCGACGTCCCCTACGTCATCGCCGTCAAGCCCCGCAGCGACGCCGCGGCCAAGGGCCTCAAGGCCGGCGACGCGGTCCTGTCGGTCGACGGACGCCCGGTGAACAGGCCGATCATGCGGATGTTCAAACAGCTTTACTACCGGCTCCGGCCCGTCCCGGCAATGCGCCTGGTCGTGCAAAGCCCGGCAGGCGAGCCCCGTCCGCTCGACATCGCCACCCGGATCGACCGGGGCAAGCGACGCCTCGACATCACTCAGGGCGAGGACATCTGGGACATCCTGCGCCGGTACGAGGACCTCTCGGAGGATTACCGATACGCCGAGTCGCCGGACAATCAGATCTTCATTTTGAACATCCCCTCGTTCACAGGCGATGAGAAGCCCCTTCAGGCGATCGCCGCGCGGCTCACCAAGTATCGATCGGTCGTCCTCGACCTGCGCGGAAACCCCGGGGGATACATGGTCCGCCTGCAGAGCCTGCTCGGCTACTTTTTCGACCATGACGTGACCGTCTGTCGGCTCCGGGGCCGAGAAGGGGAGCCGGAAAGCGTCGTCGCCAAGACCCAGGGGGAAAAGGCCTTCACCGGGAAGCTCGTCGTCGTCGTCGACAGCGAGTCGGCCTCGGCCGCCGAGATCTTCGCCCGGGTCATCCAGCTCGAGAACCGGGGCCAGGTCGTCGGCGACCTGACCGCCGGCGCCGTGCAGCAGGCCCGCTACTTCCCCAAGCAGATGGGCGGCGAGAACGTCATTTTCTACGGGATCTCCGTCGCCGACGCGGAAGTGCTCATGAAGGACGGCCGGAGCCTGGAGGGCACAGGCGTCGTCCCCGACATGGCCGCCAAGCCGACGGCCGCGGACTTGGCCGCGGGCCGCGACCCGGTGCTGGCCCGCGCCGTCTTCCTGGCCGGCGGCCTCATCCAGCCCGCCGAGGCCGGCAAGCTCTTCCCCTACACCTGGAAGGACTGAGCCAGGCGTTACCTTCGCCGCCTCCCCCCGATCTCTCTCGATCAGCCAAGTCAGGACGAATGGACAAGGGCCCCTTAATCTGCGAAGATTTTAATATGGCCCATCACCACGGCCATCCGGGCCGCGCCTCCAAGGGCATCCGCCTGGCCTTCCTGCTGAACCTGGGATTCACCCTCCTCGAGCTCGTCGGAGGCTTGCTGACCAACAGCACGGCCATCCTGGCCGACGCGGTTCACGACCTGGGGGATTCGTTCGGGCTGGGCCAAGCCTGGTACTTCGAGCGTCTCGCCAGCCGGGGCCGCAAGGGGCCCTATACTTACGGCTATCGACGGTTCTCCCTGCTCGGGGCCCTGATCAGCGCGGTCTTCCTTATCCTCGGCTCGCTCTTCGTCCTTTCCCGGGCCGTTCCCCGACTCATCCACCCCGAACAGCCCCATGCCCCCGGGATGGTCGTGTTGGCCGTCATCGGGGTGGCCGTCAACGGGTTCGCCTGGAAGAGGCTGACCAAGGAGGCCGGGCTGAGCTCCCGGACGATCGCCCTCCACCTCCTGGAAGATGTCCTCGGGTGGCTGGCCGTCCTCCTGGTGGCCGGCGTGCTGCTCGTCAAGGACATCCCCGTCCTCGATCCCGCGCTGGCCGTTCTGATCACCCTCTATGTCCTCGGGCGCCTGGCTGTCAACCTCCGGACGATGCTGCCCATTTTCCTCCAAGCGGCCCCGAAGGGCCTGGACATGGACGCGATCGCCGGCGCCATCGGCGGACTGCCCCGCGTCCGGAGCGTCCACCACATGCACGTGTGGTCCCTGGACGGGACGCGGAACGTGTTCTCGGTCCATATCGTCGCCGACAGGGACCTGGATGCCGCCGATTACCGCCGGCTCAAAGAAGAGGTCAGGGAAGTCGTCAAGGGATTCGGCATCGTCCATTCGACCGTCGAGATCGAGTTCCCCGAGGAGGCCTGCCGAGTCCCGGAGGACGCCTGCTGAAGCCTAAAGGGCATTCAGCGCCAGAGGAATTGGGGATCCCCGTACTTCTTTAGCCATTCCTCGTGCTTTCTTTTCGCCTGGGCGACGATCTTCTGGAACCGGGGATCGGAGCGGAGGTTCTTATAGAAGGGATCGTTGATCAATTTGAGGTAAGGGAAAAACGTGCCTTCCGACATGGCCTTCGTCATCGACTGAATGGCCTCGTCGCGCATCCCCAAAAGGGCATAAACCGAGGTGCTCCGCAAGAGCTCCAGGGCCTGGGCTTTCTCGCCCCTGCGCGCATGGAGATAGGCCTTGTATCGCGGCAGCAGAAGGAAGTCCGGAGCCGTCCTTTCGAGCTCCACGAGCAGCCGCGCGGCCTCATCGATTTTCCCGACACGGAGCAGATGACCGGCCAGATTGACAAGAGAGAAGGGATTCCGGGGGTTGAGAGCGAGCGCCTCGCGCAACAGGGGTTCGGCCCTGTCGAACTCGCCCAGGTCCTGGTAGATAAAGGCCATATTGTATTTTCCGAACAGATAGAACGGGGCGAGCTCGTTCACTCTCATCATGAAGGGAACGGCCTGTTCAGATAATCCCATCCGCTGATAGAGATACCCGACGCCCATCTGGATTTCATACCGGTTGGGGCCTCTCTCGAGAGCGAGCCGATACTTCTCGAAGGCCCGGTCGAAATCACCTGCCAGGAAATGGCTGAAGCCTTGGGCCATGTTCGATTCGGCCAGATCGGGTCTGAGCCGATAGGCCGTCTCGATGTGGGCGTCCATCTGTGCCAGGTCAGCCGGACTGTCCGTGATCTGGTAGCGATGCCAGTAGGCCCAGGCCAGCCCGAGGTAGGTTTGCGCGTAGTCGGGGGCCATGGCCTTGGCTTCCTCGAGCTTCCGGGCGGCCTGGACGAAATCCTCGTCCCGGTAGGTCAGGACATATTTGCTGGAGACGAAATACATCCCCTGGAGGTAGGTCTCGTACAGGGCCATGTCGTCCGGCCGCCCGGCCTCCTCGGCCGCCCGGGCCTCGGCGCTCAGCTCGAGCTTCAGGGCCCCGGCGATGGCCTGGGAGATCTCGTCCTGGATCTCGAAGTAGCCGGCGATTTTCCGGTCGTATTTGGCCGCCCAGATCTGGAATCCGCTTTCCGCGTCGATCAGCTGGACGTTGATGCGGATCGTCTCGCCCTCCCTCTGGACGGTCCCCTCGAGGACATGGGCCACGCCCAATTCGCGGGCGATCTCCTTGACGGTCTTCGGCGAATCCCTGTAGGCGACGACCGAGCTCCGGGAAATGACCTTCAGGTCGCGGATCATGGAAAGCTGGCCGATGATGTCCCCGGACATGCCGTCGCAGAAATGCGCCTGGTCCCGTTGGGGGCTCAGGTCGGCCAGGGGCATAACGGCGATCGAGCCGGCCCATGTCCCGGACGGCCTGGCGTCGGACGGCCCGCCGGTCGCGGCCCCGCGGGGACCGGCCGGAAGCGAGCCCTCGTCCTTTTGGCCGGGAAGCCCCTTCCAGAGAAAAAGGCCGACGAGGGCCAGCCCCAGGAAAGCCGCCGCGGGGATGACGAACCTCCGCAGCCTCAAGGTGACGGTGATCTCGCGCGAGGTCAGCGGTCTTCGGGCGGCGGCCCGCTCGGTCTCCGGGATCCCCTTTTCGATCCCCCGCAGGGCCTCCAGGAGCTCCTCCGCGGTCTGGTATCTACGGGACCTGTCCTTTTCCAGGCATCGCAGGATGAGCGCGGCGAGATCGTCGGGGACCTCCGGATTGAACGTCTTCGGGTTCGGGGGCTTCTCGCTTTTGTGCTTCATGGCCACGCCGAGCGCGGTCTCGGCTTCGAAGGGCACGCGGCCGGTGGCCATCTCGAACAGCAGGACGCCGAGCGAATAGAGGTCCGAGCGCCGGTCGACCTCCGCGGCCTCGGCCTGCTCGGGCGACATGTACTCGGGCGTCCCGACCAGGGCGCCTTCGCCGGTGATCCCCTTCTCCCGTGACGATCGGGCGATCCCGAAATCCATGATCCGGGCGTTCCCGGCCCGGTCGATCATGATATTTCCCGGCTTGAGGTCGCGGTGGATGATCCCCAGGGCGTGGGCCTCGGCCAGCCCCTCGCAGACCTGGATGGCGACGGCCAGGGCTTTGGCGATCGGCAGCCGGCCGAAGCGCCGGATAGCGCCTTTCAAGTCCTCGCCGGCCACATATTCCATGGTGATGAAATGGGTCCCGCTGTCCTCGCCGAGGTCGTACATGCCGCAGACGTTCTTGTGCCTGATCTTGCGGGCCAAGGTCAGCTCGTTCCTGAATCTCTCGATCGTTCTCGGGATGGCGGCGACCTCCGGATGGATGAGCTTGAGGGCGACCTCCTCCTTGGCCTTCGTGTCTTCGACCCGGAAGACCCGGCCCATCCCTCCCGACCCCAGAGACTCGATGATCTCGTACCGGCCGGCAAAGACGGTCCCCCGCGAGAGCTCTTTGGCGGGAGTTTCCAGGCTTTTCGTCCGCGACACGCCGGGAAGGGGGGAGGGCGTCAGGGGCGCCCCGCAGTCACCGCAGAACGGTTTCGTTCCGGGATTCTTCGAATGGCACTTGGGGCACTCGATGCTCATGTTCCCTCGAAGCGGCGTTGGTACAAAGATAGGCAAATGCCCGCGGCGTGTCAACCGCCTATTTTCAGGGGCCGTTCCGACCTCCCTCTCCGTTCCGGGGGGGCGCCTCGTGGTCGACATTCGGGATATGTTTCTCCGGAGAGGCCCAACGGAACCCGAGGACCCCGGCTGGCCACAGGGACGCCGTCTCATCCTGCGCCCCTTCCGAGCGACAAACAGTATGTGTTCCGTACTCTCGCCCGCCCCTTTCTTGATTTCCCCCGTCGCGCGTGGTATTTTGGATATCCAGCCTTCCGTAGCCCTATGAAAAACACGTATCGGATGCTCATGGCCTTGGCCTTCGCCGCCGCGCCCCTCCTCACCCTCCTCTCCGCTTCTCCTTCTCCCCTATCCGCCCAGGAGCAGGTCAAGGACCCGGCCGCCCACGAGTACGTCGTCCGGGCCATCACCCTGGCCGTCACCGTTCAGGACACCCGGGGCCGGTTCGTCAACAACCTCACCGAGCAGGACTTCACCGTCTACGAGAACAACGTCAAGAAGCCCCTGACCTACTTCAGCCACGATTTCGGCGCGCCCCTCAGCCTGACCGTCCTGCTCGACGTCAGCGGCAGCATGGCCGTTCAGGACAAGCTCGCCGAGTGCAAGACGGTCCTCGGCAACCTGGCCCGCCGCATCCTCCGCATCCGCGACGAGATCTCGCTGCTCGTCTTCGCCGACGGCCAGGTCGAGGTCGCGGCCAAGCACGATACCGACAAGTCCGATTTCCTCCAGGCCCTCGAAAACACCAAAGCCTGGGGTCAGACGGCCCTCAACGACGCCGTGGCCGTCTCCCCGGAGTTCGCGACCAGGGCCCTCAACGAAAAAAGGGCGCTGCTGCTCATCACCGACGGCATCGAGAACGACAGCCAGGCCACGCCCCAGCAGGCCCTCGAGATCGCCCGCCGCGTCGACGTCCCCATCTACATCATCGGCTACAAGATCCCCCGCAGCGAGGCCATCCTCAAGCAGTACAAGCGCTCGGGCGACCTGACGACGGCCGGCATCATCGCCACGCTCGACAGGTTCGCCCAGGCGACCGGCGGGAAGGCCTTTTTCGTGGACGAGGCCCAGGACCTCGAGGACGTCCTCTGGCAGATCAAGCGCGAGCAGACCCACCAGTACATCATGGGCTATACGTCCTATCAGGACACCGCGGACATCTACCGGGTCATCCGGGTGACGACGCCCAACTACAAGCACAAGGTCCGCACCCGACGGGGCTATTGAAAGTCGCTTTACAATTCCTATCGGACGGATTATAATAAAGGCAATTAGGCAGGTACGAATATCCCGCCGGCTTAATCCGGTAAATTATCATGATAGGGAGGTTTTTCATGAAAAAGCGTGTTTTCTTCGTCGTCGGTCTCGTGGCCGTGGCGGCCTTGGTCCTGACGCCCGCCTGCGCCACCAAGAAATTCGTCCTCGGCGAGACGGCCACCCTCGATCAGAAGGTCGAAGGCGTCTCCAACGAGGTCGAGGCCAACCAGAAGCGGCTCTCCGAGCACGATGAGAAGCTGGCCACCATCGGTCAGCTCATCACCAAGCAGGACGGCAAGATCTCGGCCGTCGAAGGTGAGGTCGAAGAGGTCAAGACCCTCATCCGCGGCAACCTCGTCCTCAAGGCGACCATCACCAACAACGACGCCAAGTTCGCCTTCGAGAGCGCCGAGTTGAGCGCCGAGGCCAAGGCCGTCGTCGACCAGTTCGTCCAGAGGCTCGTCCAGGAGAACAAGGGCGTCTACATCGAGATCCAGGGCCACACCGACAGCACCGGCCCCGACGCCGTCAATATCCCTCTGGGCCAGCAGCGGGCCGAGGCCGTCATGATGTACCTCTACAAGCAGTACAACATCCCGATGCACCGGATGTCGGCCCTCAGCCTGGGCAGCTCCATGCCCGTGGCCGACAACGGCACCCGCGAAGGCCGGGCCCAGAACCGCCGCGTCGAGATCCTCGTCTACGAATAAGGGCTGAGCGTCTCAGCGAAAGAAACGGAACCGCCGCCGGGGCGGGCCCCTCTATCCGTCATCGAACGGGAGGCGGAGCGGGGCGGCCTGCCCCGGCTTTTTATTTGGTTCATCTCCCGATTCCGGGGAACAGATGGCTAGGAGGCGGAAGCGGACCTAACGGGCCGTGGCGGCGGCCATGTCCCCTTCCCGGCCGAGCGTCCCGACGGCGACGATCTCGTACGCGTAGGTCAGGGACGCGTCGATCCCCCGGTGGAGATGGCGGTAGCCGCCGGCCGCGGAGGACAGGGGGACCTCGACGAGCAATTCGCGCCCCGACCCGTCATTGACGTAGATCCGGTACCCGGTGGCCGTCGTGTTGCGGGCGTTGTCCTGCCAGGTGAGGACGTTGACGTGCTCCGATAGGAGAAGGCTGCGGTTGAGTCTCTTTTCGGCCCTGAAGGAGCTCGGGGCGTAGATGTTGTCGACGTTGATCGCGACGCTGCTCGAAGCCCCCTGTCCGATCGAGTCGACGACGACGGCTCGGACGGTGTTCGTCCCGTTGGCCAGCAGCCTCGTGTTGAGGGAGAAAGTGAAGGGCGGCTCCGTCCGCCTGTCCCGGAAGGTCTGGTTCGTGTACAGGTCGACATAGCCGACGCCGTTGTCGTCGCTCGCCGCGACCTCGACCGAAACGGTCCCGTAGAGGGTCTCGCCCGGCGCCAGGTTCAGGATGTCGCAGGCCGGCGGGGCGTCGTTGGCGAAGACGTCCACGCTCATGGGGCTCGTCGTCCCCGAGATATCGATGAGGCCCATGCCCGTCGCCAGGCCGTCGTAACGGCTCGTGTTCGGCATCGTCAACGGCCCGAGCATCATCCCCGCCTTGTAATAGTCGCCCGCGTCGGCCCAGGCGTCGAAGTTCTCGATCTGTTCCAGCCCGTCCGCTTGGACGAGCCGCAGGAGCTTGTGGTCCGTGTACGAGTTGTTGTACAGGAAATTGTTGCCCGAGGCGTTGAGGCGGGAGTCGACGTGCCAGACCGTCAGCCCATCGGAGCCGGTGAACAGGTTCGTGTCGTTGCCGACCCGGTGCCTGTTCTGGACCATGAAGAACTCGGCGAAGATCTCCCCCGGGACGGCCGCCGGCATGAACAGGAGAGCGTCCGGGTGGAGGCCCGACGACCGCAGCTCGACGGTCTGGCCTCCCGAGGGCACGACCGTCGGCTGGATCCAGTCGAGCATGAACTTCGTGAAGCAGTTGTGGTCGCCCGAGCTGTCCATGATGTCCAGCCCTCCGATCCCGCCGTCGGGCCCGACCGTATCGTCGTAATCGTAAAAGTCCGGGACGCCGAGGGCGTGGCCGGTCTCGTGGATGATGACCTTGGGATTGAAGGAGCCGTTGGGGTAGTCGGCGAGCTCCCACTGCCAGGAGTAGTCGATCAACCTCTTGCCGTCGAGGCGGTACGTCGTATCACCGAATCCCGTGAAATACCCCCACCAGAAATCGGCCCACTCTCCGCGGGGCCCGGCCCAGAAGACGCAGAAATAGTCGATGTCGCCGTCCCCGTCGTTGTCGTACTGGGTGAAATCATGGTCCAGCTGGTTGAAGTGGTCCAGGGCCTCCTTGATGAGGTTCTGGCGGCCGACGGAGGTCTCGGCAACCGTGCTCCGCGCATAGGGGGTCGTGTACCACCCGAGGACGTTGCCTTCGATGTTCAGCTGGTCGTAGGACGACCGGCGGTAGAAGTTACGCAGGCTGTCGTAGGGAAGGATGCCGGCCCCGTCGCCGAACAGCCGCGACTCGAACGTCTCTGGGGGGGTCACGCCGGGGTAGTCGTTGAAGGCGATGAGCAGGGCCAGGACCTTGACCGTCCCGCTGGTCGGCATCCCCCGCCAGACCAGCGGGGGAGCCAGGACCTGGCTGACCTGCTGGGTCGTCAAACCTTTGCGCAGCAGGGACAATCCGGTCACCTTCCGGACGAGCCGGTTCTCCATGCGCTGGGGCATTCGATGGTTGCCGATCGCCCGAGCTTGGGCCGCGCGCGCGGCCAGGGTCCCGTCGTACCGGTATCTCATGAGCTGTTCTTTGGTCGGGGGCTCGAGGGCCGCGGCCGCCGCCGCGCCGAAAGCCAGCAGACAGAGGCCGAGCCCGGCCGCCATGGTGAGCTTATGGGTTTTGTTCATGGTTCCGCTCCCTTAGGCATCCAATATAGACGAGGGTTGGAGACCCTGTCAAACCACGGGACGATTTAGTCGCCGCCGGGCGGGCTTTGTTCAGGACCGGCCATCACCCCCGCCCCGCTTGAGCTCGAGGCCGTGGCCCGCCGGATAGAGGCCCGGAAGCGAGACCGGGAGCCGTCCGCCGACGTCCATCTCCCCCATCAGGGCCCGCGGGGCGATCCTCTGGGTCTCGGGCGTGTTCCGGTAGAGGCAGAGATAGGCGTCGACCTCCGGGAAATTCCTCAAGAGATAGGGGCTGGCGAAGGAGACGGCGACGACGGCCGGCCCGTTCTCCAGGGCCGCCAGCTTGCGAACGAGATCGGCATGCCGGGGCTCGAGATCGACGCTGCCCTTGCCGGCGCTGACCCTCGAGAAAAGAGCCACGACGACGGCCCCCGCGCCCGAGGCCTCCACGAAGGCCTCGTCGAGGGCCTCCTGTCCGGTGTCGCCGTCTGCGTAGAAAGCGGTCGCTTCGGGATATCTTTTCCTCATTTCGGCGACGAAGGCCCGGCCGGCGAAGTAGTCGCCGAGGTCGCTGCTCAGCGACAGGACGGCCAGGCGGCCGTCGCCCGCGGAGAGCGGCAGCACGCCGCCCTCGTTGCGGACCAGGGTCACGGAGCTTTCGAATGTCCGGAAGGCCTGCTCGAGATGGGGCTTGGGCGCGATCCTGTGCTCGAGATCGTCGAGATCGACCATCCGCTCCCGGTCCAATCCGAGGAACGCCTTGGCCTCGAGCACCCGGCGGACGGCCTCGTCGAGCCTCGCGGGAGGGAGCCTGCCATCTTTGGCCGCTTCGGCCAGGAAGGCGACGACCTCGGCCGGCTCGGGCGGCAGGAGGAGCAGGTCGGCCCCGGCCAGCAGGGCCCGCAGAGAAGCCTCCTCGGTCGTGAAGGCGTCGGTCACGCCGGCCATCTCCATGGCGTCGGTGACGACTAGGCCCCGGAAGCCCATCTTCCCGCGGAGCAGCCCGGTCAGGATAGGGCCGGAAAGTGTCGCCGGGAGCCCCGGGGTCGGATCGAGGGCCGGGACGAAGAGGTGGGCCGTCATGACCGCCCGGACCCCGGCCCCGATGGCCGCCCGGAAGGGCGCCAGCTCGACCCGCTCGAGGCGTTCGAGACCGGCCGCGATGGTCGGCAGCAGGCTGTGGGAATCCTGGTCCGTGTCGCCGTGACCGGGGAAATGCTTGGCCGTGGCGATCATCCCATGCTCCTGGGCGCCGCGGATGAAGGCCGCGGCGATGCGCCCGACGAGGGCCGGGTCCTCGCCGACGGCCCGGGTGTTGATGATCGGATTGTCCGGATCGATATTGACGTCGACGACCGGGGCGTAGGTCATGTGGATGCCCATGGCCCGGCCCTCGAGGGCCGTGATCCGGCCCATCTCGTAGGCCAGCTCCTCGGAGCCGGCGGCCCCGAGCGACATGAGGGGCGGGAACAGCGTCGCGTTCGAGACCTGGTTGCCGGCGCCGCGCTCGAAATCCGAGGCCATGAGCAGCGGGACGCGGGCCAGCCGCTGAAAGCCGTTGGCCAGCCGGGCCGTCTCGTAGACCTCCCCGCCGAACAGGATGAGGCCGCCGATGCCGCCGCGGACGACGAGGTCGCGGAGCCCGGCCAGATACTCGCTGTCGCTGTTGCGGAACTCCCCCGTGAACCGGCAGGCCACGAGCTGGCCGACCTTCTGCTCGAGGGTCATGCCCCGCAGGGTCCTTTCGACCCACCCGACCTCGGCGCCGGCCGGGCCCGCAACGGGCTCGGGGGCCCGGGCGCAGCCCCCGACGAACGCGGCGAGAAGCGCGGCGGCCGCCGCGGTCCGGATCACGCGCATGGCGTCCTCCCCTCCTTCCGGGATGTCCTGAGGCCTACATCAGGACGTATCTCAACACGAAGAGCGCGGCGAACAGGTACACCAGGGCGTGGACCTGCCGGCCCTTCCCGCTCGCGATCTTGAGCAGGGCGTAGGCGATGAAACCGAACGATATGCCCTCGGTGATGCTCAGGGTCAGGGGCATGGCGATGACGCACAGGAAGGCCGGGATGGCCTCGGTCAGGTCGTCCCATTCGATCCGCTTGACGCACTTCATCATCAGGCAGCCGACCAGGATGAGGGCCGGAGCGATGACCGGCCGGAGCGTGGCCCCTTTCCAGACGACCTCGCCGCTGACCATCTCGGCCAGCGGGCTGAAGAACAGGGCCACCAGGAACAGGGCCGAGGTCATGATGTTGGCCAGCCCCGTCCGCGCCCCCTGGGCGATGCCGGTGACGCTCTCGATGTAGCTCGTCACGGTGGACGTCCCCAAAAGGACGCCGCCGACCGTGCCCACGGCGTCGGACAGCATGGCCCGGTCGGCCCGGGGCAGCCGGCCCCGTTCGATGAACCCGCCCGCGCCGCCGACGCCGATGAGCGTCCCCATGGTGTCGAAGACGTCGAGCAGGAAGAAGACGAAGACGACGGTGACCAGGCCGCTCTGGATGGCGCCGGCGATATCGAGCTTGAGAGCGGTCGGGGCCAGGCTCGGGACCGGGGCCACCAATCCGTGGTACTTGACGATCCCCAGGGGCAGGCCGGCCGCGGCCGTCCCCAGAAGGCCCAAAAGGATGGCCCCCGGGACCCTGAGGACCATCAGGACGGCCGTCAGGGCCAGCCCGAAGAGCGTCAAAAGGACGGGCGGGGCGGTCAGGTCGCCGAGGGCCACCAGGGCGCCCGGGCTGTCGACGACGACGCCGCCGTACTGGAGGCCGACCATGGCGATGAGCCATCCGATGCCGACGGCGATGGCGTACTTGAGCGAGTCGGGGACGGCGACGACGACCCGCCCCCAGACGCCCGCCACGGCCAGGGCCGCGAACAGGAGCCCGGAGATGAAGTTGGCCCCCAGGGCGACCTGCCACGTGTAGCCCATGGTCCCGCAGACGATGACGGCGAAGAAGACGTTGTGGCCCATGGCCGGGGCCTGGGCGATGGGATAGCGGGCCAGCAGGCCCATGAGCAGGGTCGCCAGCGACGAGGCCAGGCAGGTGGCGACCATGACCGCCCCCCTGTCCATGCCCGTCATGCCCAGCACGGCCGGCTGGACAAAGATGATGTAGGACATGGTCATGAAGGTCGTCGCCCCGCCCAGCAGCTCGGTCCGGACCGACGTCCCGCTCTCGGTCAGCTTGAAGCGCTTGTCGAGCCAGGCTTTCATTGTCAGAAACGCACCAGGGCGCGGACGTCGACGCCCGGGTGGGCCCTGCGGATATTCTCCACTCCCCCGAGGAAGGACAGCTCGACGACGGCCCCGAACCCGACGACCTCGCCGGACAGCTTGCCGACCAGCTCGATGGCGCTCACGGAAGAGGAGCCCGTGGCGATGAGGTCGTCGATGATCAGGACCCGCTGGCCCGGGGCCACGGCGTCGCGGTGCATCTCGAAGTGCTCGACGGCGTACTCGTTGGGGGCCCGGATCCCGACGCACTCCCGGGGCAGCTTGCCCTTCTTCCGGATGATGGTCAGGCCCAGGCGGAGCTCCCGGGCCAGGCCGGCCGCGAACAGGAAGCCGCGCGATTCGATGCCGGCGATGATCGCCGGCTTTTTGGGCCCGGCCCAAGCGGCCAGCTCGTCGATCGCGAAGTTGAAAGCGGCCGCGCTCTGGACGATGGGCGTGATGTCCTTGAAGACGATCCCCGGCTTGGGGAAATCGGGGACGTCGACGATGAAAGACTTGAGGTCGATGGCCATGGGCTTACTTTATCGGCAAACCCGCCGGGCTGTCAATTTCAAGTTGGGGCCGGGACCGGCGGCCCGGTCACGACGCCCGCCGAAATGCGCTATACTAGGTGGTGAGACCGCCATGCGTCCCGACTACGCCCTCTATCTCGTCGCCGACGCCGGGTTCGCCGCCGGCCGCGACCTGCCGGCCCTGGTCGGCGCGGCCGTCGAGGGCGGGGTGACCGTCGTTCAGCTCCGGGCCAAGGGCCTTGCAGCCAGGGACTTCCTCGACCTGGCCCGGCGCGTCGCCGGGCGCTTGACGGCCGCCAAGGTCCCTCTCCTCATCAACGACCGCGCCGACATCGCCGCGGCCTGCGGGGCCGACGGGGTCCACCTCGGCCAGGAGGACCTGCCTGTCCAGGAGGCCCGGCGGATCGTCGGCGAGGGCCGGATCATCGGCATCTCGGTCAACACCTTGGAGGAGGCCCTGGAGGCCGAGCGCTCGGGAGCCGACTACATCGGTCTCGGGCCCGTCTTCCCGACATCGACAAAGGACACGCCGCTCGCCGTCGTCGGCTTGAAGGGCGTCGCCCGCCTCAAGAGGGCCCTGACCATCCCCGTCGTGGCCATCGGCGGCATCACGGTCTCACGCGCGGGCGGCCTGGCCCGGGCCGGAGCCGACGGCATGGCCGTCGTCTCGGCCGTCCTCGGCGCCGCCGACCCGAAGCGGGCCGCCGCCGACCTCAGGGCCGCGTTCGGCCGGAGGGACCGTACGAAGAGCCGGTCAAGGAGAACGACATGAGAAACAGCACGCCTGGAACGAGAATCGTCGCGGCCGCCCTGGCCGCGGTCCTCGCCGTCTGGCTTGCGGCGCCCCTCACGGCGGAGCCTCCTCCCTCGGCCACCGGGGCCCGGGGCGGCGAGAAGGAGACCCGCAAGGTCGAGGAAGCGGCCCGGGTTCTCGCCGAGATGATGGAGGAATCCGACAAGAGCATCCCCCTGAGCCTCCTGGAAGGTTGCGCCGCGATCGCCGTCATCCCCGACGTCATCCGGGCCGGGCTGATCATCGGCGGACGGCACGGCAAGGGGGTCCTGCTCGTCCGCCGGGACGGCGGAGGGTGGACCGATCCGGTGTTCATCGACATCAAGGGCGGCAGCCTCGGCTGGCAGGCCGGGGTTCAGTCGGCCGATGTCGTCCTGGTGTTCCGGTCGGCCCGCGGCGTCGAGAACATCACCAAGGGGAAGTTCACCTTGGGCGCCGACGTGGGCGTGGCGGCCGGGCCGCTCGGGCGGCAGGCCGAGGCCAGCACGGACGCCCAGCTGAAGGCCGAGATCCTGTCCTACTCCCGGAGCCGCGGCCTGTACGCGGGCCTCACCCTTCAAGGCTCCTCGATCCAGGTGGACGACAAGGCCAACGAGAATTTCTACGGCCGGAAAGATCTCTCGGCCCTCGATATCCTTGACGGCCGGGCCCCTCAGGCGCCGGCCGTCGCGGCCGAGCTCAAGCGGGCCCTGGAGGAAGCTCGACGCTGATGCGGCGCTCGTCGCCGTCGCCGGGCTCGATCCGGACGCGGATGCCGTCCAAGGCGAAGGGCAGCTTCTCGGCCCATTCGACGATGACGATGCCCCGGCCGAGATAATCCTCCCAGCCCAGGTCCTCGATGTCGGCGGCCCGGTCGAGCCGGTAGAGATCGATGTGGAAGACCCGGTGCCGGCCTTCGTAGACGTTGACCAGGGTGAAGGACGGGCTGCAGACCCGGTCCGGGTCGGCGGCTCCGGCCCCGGAGGCCAGCCCCTTGGCGAAGACCGTCTTGCCGGCGCCGAGCTCGCCGGTCAGCAGGACGGTCTCCGTCCCCGCGAAAGCCGCGGCCATCTCCTCGGCCATCCGGAAGGTCTCCTCCGCGGAGCGCGTCACCCGCGTCCGGGCGCTCATGCCTCTTCGAGCTCCATTAGGGCTTGCGGAAGATAGCGGATGATGTGCCCGGCCAGCATCGGCCTCTCCCCTATCTTCTCGGCGGCGATGTCCCCGGCCAGGCCGTGGACGTAGACCGCCGAGAGGACCGCACCCAGGAGGTCCTTTTCCTGGATGATCTGGGCGGCGATGAGGCCGCTGAGAACGTCGCCCGTGCCGCCGGTGGCCATGCCGGGATTGCCCGTCGGATTGACGAAGACCCGGCCGTCGGGCGCCGCGGTCAGGGTCCGGTAGCCCTTGAGGACGAGATGGACCCCGTACTTGGCGGCGAACTCCGGGGCCAGGGTCAGGCGGTCCTTGATGACCCCGGGAATGCTCCGGCCCGTCAGGCGGGCGAACTCGCCCGGGTGGGGGGTCAGGACGGCGGGCCGCTTGAGCCGGCGGAGGATGCCGGGATCGCCCGCGATGATGTTGAGGCCGTCGGCGTCGATGACGGCCGGGACCTTGAGCTTGGGCAGCAGGCCGAGGACGAAAGCCGAGGTCGAGGGGTCCGTGGACAGCCCGGGCCCGATGAGAGCGGCGCTCTTGCCTTCGAGAAGCTCGAGGGCCCTGGGCAGGGCCTCCCGGGCGATGGTCTTGCGGGCGGTCTCCGCGAGGGGCTCGGTCATCAGCTCGGCCTGGGACCTGGCCACGGACGGCAGAGCGCTCGCCGCGGTGGCCACGGTGACCAGTCCGGCGCCCATCGCCAGGGCCGCTTTGCCGGCCAGGGCCGCCGCCCCGGTCTTTCCGACCGAGCCGCAAACAGCGAGGAGATGGCCGTAGTCGCCTTTGTGGGAGTCCCTCGGCCTCGGCTCGAGGAACGGCCGCACAGAGCCCTCCTCGACCCAATCGAGCTTGAGCTCCGGCCGGTCGAAGAGGAAGTCGGGGATGCCGATGTCCCCGACGACGAGCTCTCCGACCGAATCGGCCGCCGGGGGGAAGACATGGGCGATCTTGGGGGCGGCCAAGGTCACGGTCAGGTCGGCTTTGACGCACGGCCCGATCTCGAGGAACGTGTCCGCCGAGAGGCCGGAGGGGATGTCGACGGCGATCTTGAACCCCCGGGCGGCGTTGATGTCGGCCACGACCCGGGCGTACAGGCCGTCCAAAGGCTTGATGAGCCCGGTGCCGAACAGCGCGTCGATGATGACGGTCGCCTGGAAGACCTTGGTCCGCAGCTTGTTCCATCGGGCCGGCGTCGGGGCCTCGGTGACCGGGACGCCGATCTTCACGGCGACGTTCAGGTTGACCGCGGCGTCGCCGCGGACCTCGTCCTTCGAGGCCGCCAAAAGGACCTCCGGACGGGCCCCGGCGAGATGGAGATGGCGGGCGACGACCAGGCCGTCCCCGCCGTTGTTGCCCTTGCCGGCGACGACGACGATGCGCAGGTTCTCCGGGTCCGGAAAGAGCTCCCGGAGGGCCTGGACGACCTGCAGACCGGCAGCTTCCATGAGTACGATGCCGGGGATGCCGAGGCCCTCGATGGCCGTCCGGTCGATCTCTCTCATCTCGCGCGAGGTCAGGATCTTCATGACGATGTCCCTCCGGGCGCGATTCTACCATAAAAAGGACGCTGGGCGTGATCCCTCGAAGAGCGGTTGGCCCGACCTCAAGATATTGTGCATCCAACGGATCATCTCTCTAGATATTGACATCCACAGGACGGTGTGTTAAGAAGCGCTCAGACACAGAATTCCATGTCCGGGACCGTCCGGCCGTGCGGGAGGGTTAGGCAAGTGAGAGAGCATCCGTCGTCCCCATCGCGTTCAGGGAAGGCTCCCTGGCAGCTCATCGCCATTTTCGTTCTCCTGGCGGCCGGGCTGCTCATCCTGTCACGGATCTTCTATGCCACTCAGATGAGACATGCCCGGATCTACAAGCAGAACGAGCTGGCCACGGTCGCCGACCTCACCGCCCTTCAGGTGGCTGAATGGCGCAACGAGCGCCTCTCGCTGGCCTTGACGATCTTCGAGAACAGGATCCTGGCCACGCGGACCAAGCGCTTCATCGACAACGACGACGCGGCCGGGAACAAGGCCGACGCTCTGGAGGGTTTGGCCGCTCTCAGCAGGAATTTCGGGTTCACCCGGGCGACCGTCTTTCTACCGGACGGGGACATCCTTTTCCGGTACCCGGAGACCGGGGACCAGGAGTTGTCGGCCTCGTCCCTCCGGCTCGGGCTCGAGGCCTGGCAATCCCTCAAGCCTCTCCTGGGAGAGGCGGAAATGGACGGGACGACGGGGACGATGTTCATCGAGCTCATGACCCCGCTCGTCGTCCCGGAGGATGATTCGCTCGCGCCGGTCGCCGTGCTGCGGATGGTCTTCGACGTGTTCGCCTCGCTCGACCCCATCCTGACGGCCCGCCCCCCCGCCGGGGAAACGTCCGAGACCCTCCTCATCCGGAGGGAGGGCAACCAATTCGTCCACCTCAGCAGGCCGCGCCTTCACGAGGGCTCCGGCCTGCCGCCGCCCCTGCCCATCTCCGGGTTCCGGCGGCCGGCCTCCAAGGAAGCGCTCGGAGAGGAGGGCCTCGTCGAAGGGCCCGACCACAGGGGCCGGGACGTTTACGCCTTCATCAGGGCCGTCCCCGGTTCGCCCTGGCTCGTCGTGGCCAAGAGCGACATCTCGGAGCTGACGTCCGGGATGAAGTCCCGGTATCTCCTCATCACCGGCCTCGCCGGGCTGTTCGTCATCGCCTGCGGGACTGCTTTGGGCCTCTTCTGGCGCCGCCGCCAGGCTTCCCTTGAGGTCCGTGAAAGCGGCCGGCGGGAGCAGGCCGACCAGCATGTGCGGGATCTCGTCACGCAGATGATCGACGTCATGCCCAATCCGGCCTTTCTCAAGGACCCTGAGGGGCGTTATCTGGCCTGTAATCCGGCGTTCGAGAAGCTCCTCGGGCTCAAGAAGGGCCGGATCATCGGCCGCACCATCCAGGACGTGGCCCCTCCCGAGATCGTTCAGCACCATTCGAACCACGATCGGACCCTGCTCGAACGGCCGGGGCATCAGATCTATGAAGCCCCTCTCAAGGCCTGGGACGGCGAACACCAAGTCATCTTCATCAAGTCGAGCTTCGTGCGCCCTGACGGCACCATCGGGGGGGTCATCGGCATCCTCAAGGACATCACTCAGCGCCTTCGGTCCGAGGAGGAGATCGACCAGCTCCGGAAATTCAGCGACGGGACCATCCAGACCATGACCGAAGGACTGGTCCTGACCGACGCCGAGGGCCGGTTCACCTTCGTCAATCCGGCCGCCGCCGCGGCCCTTGGCCACCGGCCCGAGGACATGGTCGGCAAGGCCGTGCTCGCCTTCGTCCCCGCGGACCAGCACGCCGTGGTTTTCGAGGCCGACAGCCGCAGGTCCCAGGGCGCCTCCGACCGCTACGAGCTCGACTTCATGCACCGGGACGGCGGGCGGCGGACGTTCCTCGTCAGCGGCGGGCCGAGGGTCCAGGGCGCCCTGTTCGGGGGGACCCTGGCCGTCCTCACGGACATCACGGATCGCAAGCGGATGGAGGAGGAGATCCGGTCGCTGTCCCTGACCGACCCCCTGACGGGGCTCCTGAACCGGCGGGGTTTCATCACCCTCGCCGAGCAGCATCTCAAGATCGCCAACCGGCTCAAGAAGAAGGTGGCCCTCATCTACTTCGACATGGACGACCTCAAGCGGATCAACGACAGCGGCGGTCATAAGGCCGGCGACCTGGCCCTGGTCGATACGGCGGCCATCCTCAAGAAGAACTTCCGGGACTCGGACATCGTCGCCCGTGTCGGGGGCGACGAGTTCGTCGTCGTGGCCATGGAATCGGCCCGCATGAACTATGAGTCCATCACCAAGCGCCTCGAAGAGAAGCTGGCGGCCTTCAACGTCAAGGCCGTGGCCGAGAACCGCTTCTGTCTCTCGTTGAGCCATGGCTACGCCGAATACGACCCGGAGTACCCGAGCAAGATCGAGGACCTGATGACCCGGGCCGATCTCCTGATGTACGAGCAGAAGCGGGCCAAGAAGGGATTCGCCCCGGACAAGCCCCCCGGCCCCTCCCGTTGAGCTTGAAGGCAGCCCCGGTTTGTGATAGGCTGAGGATACTCTCATCGCGACAATCGCGTCATCAACGAAGGAGGCTCATATGGCTATTCGTATCGGCATCAACGGGTTCGGGCGCATCGGCCGGAACATGCTCCGGTCGTCCTGGAACGATCCGGACATCGAGTACGTGGCCGTCAACGACATCACCAGCGCCAAGACCCTGGCGCACCTGCTCCGCTACGACTCCGTCCTGGGCCGCTTCAACGAGGAAGTCCGGGCGACCGAGGACGCCATCGTCGTCAACGGGCGCAAGGTCCGCGTCCTGGCCGAAAGGGAGGTCGGCAAGCTCCCCTGGAAAGACCTCGGCGTCTCGGTGGTCGTCGAATCGACCGGCCTGTTCACCAAGAGGCCCGACGCCATCCAGCACATCGAGAAGGGCGGGGCTTCCAAGGTCATCATCTCGGCCCCGGCCACCGATCCCGACGCGACCCTCGTCCTGGGCGTCAACGAGAAGACCTACGACCCGGCCAAGCACCACGTCATCTCCAACGCCTCCTGCACGACGAACTGCCTGGCCCCCGCGGCCAAGGTCCTCCACGAGACGTTCGGCATCGAGAAGGCCCTGATGACGACCATCCACTCCTACACCAACGACCAGAAGATCCTCGACGCCCCGCACAAGGACCTCCGCCGGGCCCGGGCCGCCGCCGTCTGCCAGATCCCGACGACGACCGGGGCGGCCAAGGCCGTCGGGCTGGTCATGCCCGAGCTCAAGGGCAAGATCGACGGCTTCGCCATCCGGGTCCCGACCCCCAACGTCTCGATCGTCGATCTCGTCGCCGTGCTCAAGAAGGCGACCACCGCCGAGGAGGTCAACGCCGCCCTCAAGAAGGCCTCGGAAGGCGCTCTTCAGGGGATCCTCGGCTACACCGAAGAGCCCCTCGTCTCGGTCGACTTCATGGGCGACTCCCATTCCGGGATCGTCGACGCCCCGTCGACCAAGGTCATCGACGGGAACCTCGTCAAGGTCCTCGTCTGGTACGACAACGAATGGGGTTACTCCTGCCGGCTGGTCGATCTCGCCAAGTTCATCTCCAAGTGAGCCGGCCATGAGATCCGTCACCGGCTTGGACGTCAAAGGCAAGAGGGTCTTTCTCCGGGTCGATTTCAACGTCCCTCTGGGGGACAAGGGCGAGATCCGGGACGACACCCGCATCCGGGCCTGCCTGCCGACCATCCAGCATCTCCTTGGCCACGGGGCCCGGCTGGTCATCGCCTCCCATCTGGGCCGGCCCAAGGGCAAGGTCGACCCGCGGATGAGCCTGCGCCCGGCCGCCCAGCGGCTGGCCGAGCTCGTCCCGAACAACATCATCATGGCCCCGGCCGTCGTCGGCGAGGAGGTCGCCGGCCTCAAAAAGAAGCTCGGCGACGGCGAGGCCCTGCTGCTCGAGAACCTGCGCTACGACAAGGGGGAGGAGGCCAACGACGAGGCCTATGCCGCTCAGCTGGCCGAGGACATCGACGTCTATGTCAACGACGCCTTCGGGGCCAGCCACCGGGCCCACGCGTCGGTCGTCGGCCTGCCCGGCCTCGTCCCCGTCAAGGCGGCCGGCTTCCTGATGATGAAGGAAGTCGAGTACCTGCGCAAGGCCGTCCGGGAGCCCGACAAGCCCTACGTCGCCATCCTCGGCGGGGCCAAAGTCTCCGGCAAGATCGAGATCATCGACAGCCTCCTCGGCCTGGCCGACAGCATCCTCATCGGCGGGGCCATGGCCTACACCTTCTTGAAGGCCCAGGGGCTGTGCGTCGGGAAGTCCCTGGCCGAGGAGGACCTGAAGGGCACGGCCCTGTCCATCCTGGAAAAGGCCCGCGAAAAGGGGGCCCGCTTCCATCTCCCCGTGGACCACCTCCTGGCGACCGCGCCCGAGGCCGCGGCGGAGACCCGGATCGTCGAGGCCCTGCCCTTCCCCGACGACATGCTGGGAGTCGACATCGGGCCCAAGACGGTCGAGGCCTACGGCCAGATCGTCGCCCAGGCCAAGACGATCTTCTGGAACGGTCCCATGGGCATTTTCGAGGTCGAGCCGTTCGCCCGAGGAACGATGGACATGGCCCGGGCCGTGGCCGCGTCGAGCGCCCTGTCGATCGTCGGCGGAGGCGACTCCGTGGCGGCCGTCAAGAAAGCCGGCGTCGAGGACCGCATCAGCCACATCTCGACCGGCGGAGGGGCCTCGCTCGAATTCATCGCCAGCGGGACCCTGCCGGGCATCGAGGCCCTGGAGCGATAGGAGGGATAGATGAAAGGCCAACGCGGGCGACCGTTCATCGCGGGCAACTGGAAGATGCATGGGACCCTGGCCGAAGCGCGGGCCCTGGCGGCCGCGACGGCCGCGGCCGCGCCCGGGCTGGCCGGGGCCGACCTCCTGCTCGTCCCCCCCTTCACCGCTCTGACCGAGGTCGGCCGGGCCGTCGCCGGCTCGGGTGTCGGGCTCGGGGCCCAAGACCTCCATTGGGAGGACAAGGGCGCCTTCACCGGCCAGGTCTCGGGCCCCATGCTTAAGGACGCCGGCTGCCAGTTCGTCCTCGTCGGCCATTCCGAGCGCCGGCAGTTGTTCGGGGAGACCGACGACACGGTCGCCCTCAAGGTCCGGGCCGCCCTGCGCGCGGGCCTGTCGCCCATCCTCTGCTTCGGCGAGACTCTGGAAGAGCGCGAGGGGGGGCGGACGATGGACCGCATCGACGGCCAGCTCGACCGGGGCCTCGGCGACCTGACGGCCGGGGAGATGGGCTCGGTCCTCCTGGCTTATGAGCCCGTCTGGGCCATCGGAACGGGCCGGACGGCCTCCCCCGAGCAAGCCGAGGAGGTCCACGCCCGGGTCCGGGCCCGCCTCGAAGAAAACTATGGAAAAGAACCGGCCTCCTGTGCTATAATCCTCTACGGCGGTTCGGTCAAGCCGGCCGGATCGTATCCTCTGTTCAAAGAGAAGAATATCGACGGATTTCTCGTCGGAGGGGCGTCGTTGGACGCCGAAGCCTTCGCCGCCATAGCGGCCGAGGCCCTCCGCGCAAGTAAGGAAAAAAAGTGAGCGCTATCGTCGTCCTCATCCACGTCATCGTTTGCCTGGTCCTCATCTTCGCGGTCCTGCTGCAGTCGGGCAAGGCGGCCGACCTGGCCGGCGCTTTCGGCGGCGGCGGCAGCCAGACCGCCTTCGGGGCCCGGGGTCAGGCCTCGCTGCTCTCCAAGGTCACGACCGGGGCGGCCGTCCTGTTCATGGTCACCTCGCTCGGACTGTGGATCCTGTCCGGACAGGAGAGCGGGTCGGTCGTCGGAGGCGAAAAGGCCCCGGCCGTGACCACCGAGACGGCCCCGCCGCCCGACAAGACGGGCGAAGCGGCCGCGGCCCAGGCCGAGACCAAGCCCGCCGACGAGAAGCCTCCGGTCAAGGAAACGCCGGAAAAGAAATAGACGCCGAAGTGGTGGAATTGGCAGACACGCTAGCTTGAGGGGTTAGTGGCCGCAAGGCTGTGGGGGTTCGAGTCCCCCCTTCGGCATACCCTCCACCCAAATAAACCTGCCTTATTCGTTCCGGTTACGTGTTCGAACGCAGATCTTTTGCGCGGGAAAGCCGGATCCGCTCATCCATCTCCCGGACATCCCGCACTTCGGCCTTTAAAGGCTCGTCCGGGATTGGCCCGCCCCTAAGTTCTTTCTCCAGGCCCAGGATCTTCATGGGCTTTCTCCATCACTCTCGGAATGGGCCGGCGCGAACGGCTGTTGACCAGAACAATCAGTGCCATCGCTCCGATGAGGAGACCGATGTCGAGCGCGACCCCGAGGCGAACGGCCCCGAAGAGGCTGTAGAAAAGCCCCAGAATCCCGAGCACGTTGGACCAAGCCCGGGACGAGAAGCCTTTGGCGAGCAGGGCGAATCCGATGACGAGCGACAGCGTCGGACAGGGGATCAGGCCGGTCGGCGCCCGGAAAAGGTATTCGACCCACGAGGCCCCTTCAAGAAAATGCGGATAGACCCAGCCGAACGCGACCATGAGCACCCCGATGATCGTCGCCCAGGCAGGGGGCTTATCGACGGGCATTGCAGGCTGGCGGGAGCCGATGACCGCCAGCACGACCGCAGCCAGAAGAAAAACGGTCCCGTTGAAGGGGTTCTTGTAGATCCAGGCCAGAACGCTCACGGAAACAAGCGGCAGCGTCAGCGCTATGGCTCCTTGCCTCCGTGTCGGCCGGCAGCCGAAAAGGGTCGCCAGGAGGACCACGACGAACAGCCCGTGCCAAATGATGGCGAGCAGCTGCTGATCATTGGAGATCGCCGTAAGGGTCTGGAGAATATCGTTCGGTGTCGGCATGAGGCTCTCCCTCGTCGAATTTGAGCCCGGCTAAGCCGGCGGTCATGCCGGTCACGCCGTCTCTTGGCAACACATCCATGGGCCCGATGACTGACAAGGGCCCGCGGCGAATTCAACTCCGGCTGGCCACCCAGAGGGCGAAGCTGTCCTCGGCCATGGCCCCGGCCTGCCGTCCGCGCTCGGCTCCCTTGTGGAAGACGACGAACGTCGGCACGGCCTGGATCCCTAGGCCCTGGGCCATCTCCGGGTGATGGTCGATGTTGACCTTGACGACCATGATCTCCCCTCTCCGCCGGCTCGCCAGCCGTTCGAGGACGGGGTTCATCATCAGGCATGGGGCGCAGGAGAGAGAGTAGAAGTCGACCAGCACCGGCAGGCTCGAGTTCTGAATGAGGTTGTAGGTCTGCTGGGGCGCGGGCTCGATGATCGTCCCCGGCGTCGGCAGCCCCGTCTTGCACCGCCCGCAGACCACGTTCTTGCCCTGGGCGTCGAGCGGGAAGAGATTGGTCGTCCCGCAGTTGAAACAGCTGACCTTGATCTTGTCCGGTGCCATGGCGCCTATTTCTTGATCGGGTACGGCGGGATGGGCGGGATCTCCCGTCCCTTGGTCTTCAGCTCTTCCAAGGCGACCTCGATGGCCTTGTTGAGCTGGTCGTCGATGCCCGCGAACTCCCGGGCCGGATCGTTGTCGACGAAGATGTCGGGCTCGACGCCCACGCCCTCGATGATCCACCTCTTCCCGTCCGCGCTGTAGGGGGCGAACTCCGGCTTGTTGAGCGCTCCGCCGTCGAGCAGCGGCAGGGTGCCGCGGATGCCGACGACGCCGCCCCAGGTGCGCTTGCCGATGAGCTTGCCGAGCTCGAGGGCCTTGAACCGGTAGGGGAAGAGATCGCCGTCGGAGGCCGAGAACTCGTCGCAGAGGCAGACCTTCGGGCCGAGGAACGCCGCGCCCGGGTCGGGCCCGGGGGCCTGGTTGCGGGCCATGTCGACCATGACCATCTCCCGGACGAGCCGGTCGATGATCATCGGCGAGACGTTGCCCCCGCCGTTGCCGCGGACGTCGATGATCAGGGCCTTCTTGCGCAGCTGGGGATAGAAGCGGCGGACGAACTCGTTCAGCCCCTGGACGCTCATGTCGGGGATGTGGATGTAGCCGACCCGGCCGCCGGTGGCCTTGTCGACCTTGGCGATGTTGCCTTCCACCCATTCGTTGTAGTAGAGGGCGTTCTCGGTCTCGATGGGGACGACGACGACGTCCCGTCCGCCCTTGCCGTCGGGGCCGGCCGAGATCCTCAGGGTGACCTGCTTGCCGGCCTTGTTGTAAAGGAGACGGCCGAGGACGGACGTTGCGTCGAGCGGCCGCCCGTCGACGGCCGTGATGTACTCCCCTTCCCGGACGTCGACGCCGACCTCGGTCAGGGGGGAGCGCATCCCCCTCTCCCAGTTGCGTCCCTTGAGGATCCGGGCGATGCGAAGGGCGCCGGTCGCTGGGTCGCGCTCGAGCTTGGCCCCGAGAGCGCCGACCTTGACCTTGGGGGGCTGGGGCATCTCGCCGCCGCCGACGTAGGTGTGGCCGGTGCTGAGCTCGCCGATGAGCTCGCCGATGACATAGGTCAGGTCGGCCCTGTGGTTGACGGCCTCGGCCAGCGGCTTGTAGCGCAGGCGGAGGGCGTCCCAGTCGACGCCGTGCATGTTCGGGGCGTAGAAGAACTGCTTCATCTGCCGCCAGCTCTCCTCGTAGATCTGGACCCACTCGCTCCGCAGGTCGAGGTCGACCTCCATGCCCGAGAGATCGAGCTTGGCCTCGACCTTGACGGGGGCCTTGGGCAGGTCGATGACGCCGTAGGCCCCGCCCATCCGGACGAGCATCTTCTTGCCGTCGGCCGAGACCTCGTAGCCTTCGATCTTGCCCAGCTCGGTCTCCTTGCGCTCGGCGAGGTCGTAGAGCATCAGGGACGGCTGCCGCTCCAGATCCTTGAGACGGGCGTAGTAGACGGTCCCGCCCGGAGCGTAGAGGTTGCCGTAGTTGGCCCTTTCGACGGGCAGGGCGATCGTCCTGTCCATGATGCCGTCGAGATCGACCTTGACGGGAGGGGTCCCGGCCGCCTTGGCCGCAGGCTTCTCGGCCGGCTTGGCCTTGGGCTCCTCGGAGGGCTTGGTGCCGACCTCGTCGCTCTTCGGCTCGAAGGGCGACTTGGTGTCCTTGGCCAGGGTCACGAAGTAGACCCCGGACATGGACAGGTAGGCATGGTTCCACTCGGTCGAGCTGTAGACCGGGCTGAAATCCCTGTCGGAGACGAAGAAGAGATACTTGCCGTCCCGGCTGAAGGCCGGACTTCCGGAGTCGTACCAGCCGTCGGTGACCGGGACGGCCTTTTTCGACTCCAGCGAGTAGAGATGGACCCGGCGCATGCCCTCGCGCTCGGGCATGCCGTACGCGACCCACCGGCCGTCCGGCGACCAGTCGAACTGGAAGATCTCGCCGACCTCGGCCGTGGCCACGACCGTCGTGGCCTTGGAGGCCACGTCGACGAACGACAGCCGCAGCATCTTGTCGTTCCACAGGATCTTCGATCCGTCGGGCGACCAGAGGATCGCGTACTTGTAGGTGTCGCCTCCCGTGGTCAGCTGGCGCGGGTCGCCCGTCCCGTCCTGGTCGGCGAGCCAGATCTCGTCGGTGCCGCTGCGGTCCGAAATGAAGGCGATCGTCTTGCCGTCGGGCGACCACTTGGAGGCCCGTTCGTGGATGCCGGGGGTCCGGGTCAGATTGCGGGTGTTGCCGTGCTTGACGGGCACCGTGAAGACGTCGCCGCGGGCGCCGAACAGGGCCCGCCGGCCGTCGGGGGCGATCTCGAAGTTGGTGATCTGGCCGTCGACCCGGACGACCTTCCCCCGCCCGGAGACCAGGTCGTCGGCGATGACGACGGGCACCCGGGCCGTTGTCTCCGTGGCCAGGTCGAACGTGTAGATGTATCCGCCGTTCTCGAAGACGATGTGCTTGGGGCCGAGCGACGGGAACTTGATGTCGAACTCCGTGAAATCCGTCAGCTTCCGGGCCGCCTTCGTGGCCGGATCGAGGACATAGAGGTTCATCCTCCTGGCCTCGTCCCTGTCGCTGAGGAAGTAGATGCGGTCCCCGCTCCACATGGGGATGATGTCGAGGGCCGGATCGGAGGTGATGTTCTCGACCGTCTTGGCCGCCAGGTCGTAGATCCAGATGTCGTCGGCCATGCCGCCCCGGTACCTCTTCCACGTCCGGAACTCCCGGAAGACGCGGTTGTAGGCCAGCTTGGAGCCGTCGGGGGAGAAGGAGCAAAAGCCGCCGCGGGGCAGCGGGATCCGCTCCGGCGCGCCGCCGTCCTTGGACACGAGGTAGAGCTGGCCGTTGAAATCGTTCCACTCGGCCATCCGCGACCGGAAGACGACCTTCCCGCCGTCGGGGGTCCAGCCCATGACCAGGTTGTTGGGGCCCATGCGGTCCGAGATGTCGTCGCGGCCCAGCGAGGGCGTGTAGGTCAGGCGCTCGGGCCGGCCGCCGCCGGACGGGATCCGGTAGACCTCGCGGTTGCCGTCGTATTCGCCGGTGAAGGCGATCGAGGCGCCGTCGGGCGAGAACCGGGCGAAGGCCTCGTAGCCCTCGAAGTAGGAGGTCAGCTTGCGGGCCACGCCGCCCTCCAGGGGCACGGTGTAGAGGTCGCCCGCGTAACTGAAGACGATCTGGTCGTGGGAGACCGCCGGGAAGCGCAGGACACGCGCTTCCTCGGGGCCGAACGACAGGCTCGCCAGGCAGAGCGTCATGATGACGATCGATAAATATTTCAGCGCTTTCATGGGACCTCCTTACGGGCCTTCCGGGGCCCGAACCTAGGGCTTGGTTCTCAAAAGAAGCGCCTTCCGCTTGTCCTCCGGAAAGCGCTCGATGGCGTATCGGACGGTCGTCCGCGGGATGGCCGGCCCGCGGGCCAGCAGGAAGCGCTCGAGGCGGACGGGGTCGGTCTTGCCCGCCTCCCTCAGCAGCCACCCGTTGGCCTTGTGGATGAGGTCGTCGTCGACCGGGAAGGCGGCCTCCGCGATCTCGTAGATGGCCGGCAGGAACTCGCTTTTCTTGGCCGGCTTGATGAACGACACGAGGGCCGCCCGCTTGACCCAGCGGTTGGGGTGGCGGACCCATGATCTGATCTTCTCGACGTAGCTTGGGTGGCGCTCGAGGAAGGCGCCCAGGGAGTCGGTGCAGAAAACGTCGACCGAGGCCCAGTTCGCCAGGCGGTCCCCGCTCAGCCAGGACTTGGCTCGGGCGAAAAGCGACGGCGGGAAGCTCTTTTTGAAGCGGCCCAGGACGAGGGCGGCGACCCCTTTGGCCTCGAGCTCGGGGTCGGCGAAGAGGATATCGCAGAGGGCCATGGCCTCCTCGACGGTCCAATCGGGCTTGATCCGGGCATAGAGGCCGGCGGCCAGGGCGTGGACGTCGGCCGAGGCGACGCCGTAGGACTTGACCGTCTCGTAGGCCTTGAAATAGCGCTCGACGCCCTTGGCCCGGACGGGATCGGCCTTGGCGGCCAGGGCTTTTCTGGCCAGGCGGGCGACGTCTTCCGGGCTCAGCTTGGCCTCTGACGCTCCGTGTTTTCCGCGCTCCGGCATATCTCTTTGATTCTATGCGCTCCCAGGCCTAAAATCAACCCGAAGCGCTCAGGAGAGGAACCGGGAAAGGATGGCGTTGGAGACGAGGAGCTTGTCGGCCGGGATGCGGAGCCGCGCGCCGTCCTGGACGAGGAGGCCCTCGGAGACGAGCCCTCCGATCTCCCTGCCGAAGACCCGGCGCGCATCGGTCCCCAGCCGCTCCTCGAGCTCGACGACGTCGACGCCCTGAACGAGCCTGAGCCCGAAGACGAGGGCCTCCCGGCAGGCCTCTTCCGGAGCCAGCTCCCGGATCTCGGCGATAGGGTCCCGGCCGAGGCGGAGGGCCGTCCCCCACGCCTCGAGGCCGTCCTGGTTGCACCATCGCCGGGACCCGACGCGGGAGCAGGCCGAGGGCCCGAGGCCGAGGAAGGGCTCGTAGCGCCAGTACTTCAGGTTGTGAAGGCATTCCTTGCCGGGCCGGGCGAAATTCGAGATCTCGTAGCGGGCCAGTCCGGCGGCCTCCAGCTCGGCCGTCGCGCGCTGGTGGCGGTCGGCGACCTCGTCCTCGTCGACCGGACGGTCGGCCATGACCTTCTCGAACGGCAGGCCCTCGACGTTCTCCAGGATGTAGAGCGAGACGTGGTCGGGCCCGAGGCGCAGGGCCCGCTCGAGGGTCCTATCGACGGAGGACCGGGTCTCGCCCGGCACGCCAATCATAAGATCGAAGCCGACCGACCCGAAGCCGGCCCTGAGAGCGGCCGCGCAGAACGCTTCCGCCTCGTCGGCCGTGTGCCGCCGGCCGAGGGTCCCGAGGACCGCGTCATCGAACGACTGCACGCCGACGCTCAGCCGGGTGACGCCGGCCTCGCGCCATCCGCCGAGACGGGCGGCGGCCGAGGGGTCGGGACCGGCTTCCAGGGTCAGCTCGGCCGGGGACAGGCCGAACCGGGCGACGAGCGTGGCCACGAGCCCGGCGATCTCGTCCGGCTCCAGCAGCGACGGTGTCCCCCCGCCTATGTACAGGGTGTCCGGTGCCAGGGTCGGGTCGGCCCGCAGGGCCGCTTCGCCTTCGAGTCCGTCCCGCCATAGGCGGCCGAGGGCAGGTTCGAAGGGAACGCTCGCGAAATGACAGTACGGGCACTTGGCCCGGCAGAAGGGGAAATGGACGTAAAGCCCGGCGCCCACAGGCTCAGCCGTTCTCCTCGAAGCCCAGGGCGGCGTAGTAGACGGCCCGGTCGAAGAACACGATGACCCTGTGGTGCAGATCGATGGCCTGGTAGAGCTCGAGGGCCGTGTCGAGCAGCCCGGCCGTCTGGACTTTGTCCCAGAGCAGACGCCGGATGTGACAGAGCGACAGGACGATCTCCGAGAAGGGAAAGCCTTCCCGGCGCCTCTGCCGGCCCAGGGCCCGCCAGTAGTTGCGCATCTCCTCCTTGGTCGTCTCCCGGGAGATCCACTTCCCGAGCTGGCTGTAGACGAGGTAAGCCCGCTTGTAGATCTCCCTCTGGTCGAAGCCCTGGTAGCTGGGCATCCTCGGATCGCGGCGGATGTCCTGCACGTAGGCCGTCGTCAGCTCGTCCGCGCTCCGCTCGATGAGATCGACGAGCTTTCTCGAGGCGGCCGTCTCGAAAAAAACGTCCTCCGGCATGTCTGTCATGGTCCCCTTCCCTCGCGGCCTGAAAGTATCACGGGGCCGCCTCCCGTGTCAATCGGCGCCCAAGGCCGGGAGCGCTGGAAAAAGGACGGCCCTTGGGCTATGATGGGGCCCCATGGACGGCGCGTTCTCTGGACAGACCATCCTCCTGGCCTTCGGACTGACCCTTCTCGCCGGGCTGTCGACCGGCGTCGGCAGCGCCCTGGCCTTCTTCGCCCGGCGCACGAGCGTCCGGTTCCTATCGGTCGCCCTGGGATTCTCCGCGGGGGTCATGATCTACATCTCACTGGTCGAGATCCTGCCCCGCGCCATCGGCGGCCTGCAGGACGGGCACGGACGGCCCGGCTACTGGCTGGCCGTCGGCTCCTTCTTCGGCGGCATCCTGCTCATCGCCCTGATCGACAGGTTCGTCCCCGGCTACGAGAACCCTCACGAGCCGCGACGGCTGGAGGACATGGACGACGACACCGCGGCCGCCCGGCAGAAGAACCTCCACCGGATGGGCGTCATGACGGCCACGGCCATCGCCCTGCACAACTTCCCCGAGGGACTGGCCACCTTCGCCGCCGCTCTCAGCGACCCGCGGCTGGGAGTGGCCATCGCGGCGGCCGTCGCCGTCCACAACATTCCCGAGGGCATCGCCGTTTCCGTCCCCGTCTACTACGCCACGGGCAGCCGCCGCAAGGCCTTCGTCTATTCCTTTCTCTCGGGGCTGGCCGAGCCGCTCGGGGCCCTGGTGGGCTTCGGATTTCTGCGCCTGGTCTCGGGTCCGGCCGTCACCGATATCCTGTTCGCCGCCGTCGCCGGGATCATGGTCTACATCTCCCTCGACGAGCTGCTTCCCTCGGCCCGGGCCTACGGCCAGCACCATTGGTCGATCTACGGCCTGATCGCAGGCATGGCCGTTATGGCCGTGAGCCTGGCCCTGCTATAATAGACGCGAGGCGACCAGATGACGCGCGCGGCGAGCAAGGCGCTTTGGCCCGGCTGGGCTGTCGCGGTCCTGTTGGCCTCCATCGCCTTTCCGGCCGCTATCCAGGCCGAACAGAAGCCGAAGGATGTCCCCGGCCTTCTCCGGGAGATCCGCCGGGAGGTCGCCGAGATGGGCGGCTACCCCGGCGAGGATTTCGTCCGGCGCGATTTCTCGCTCGGCGAGGACGACGACGACACCAACCGGAACCACCACGTCGGCATCCTCATCCAGGACAGGGACGGCGGGACGGTCATGACCATCCGGATCACCAAGCTCGAGCCCACCGCGCGCGACCCCAACATCCGCTACGGGAAAGAGGGCCGGATGATCGTCTGCCGGTTCTCGGACGGGGAGGTCGAGATGACCCGCTCCGATCTCAAGGAGGGCGACCTCAAGCCGGTCCTGGCCGAGGTCCTCGAGGCCGTTCGCGAAAAGAAAAAGCTCCTCCGCAAGTGATCCCCGGGCGGGGATCAGTCCCGTTCCGAGTCCCAGTCCCCCTCGACATAACGCTTGTAGCGCCGGGCGACGCGCCCGGCCACAGCGTCCCCCTTGTGGGCCAGGACGCCGACGCGCTGCGAGAGAGACTCCCCCGCTTTCAGGGTGAACGGTTGTCCGCTGGTCTCGTCCGGCCGGCGGGGGCCGAACGTGCCGTATTCCCGGGTCAGCCATCGGCGCTCCCGGCCGTCGAGACGCTGGAACACGGCCAGGCCCTCGGCGATCCCGTCCGCGGCGCTGGAATAGTCGATCCACAGGGCGGGCCTCATGTTGGTGGCTTCCTGGCCCCGGGCCCCGCTGTCCGAGAGGATGACGCCCCCCGCCTCGCCGCTGAACGCCGGGGCGATCCTCAGGTAAGGCCAGGCGTAGTGGACGTCGTCGCTTTCGAAATGGACGTCGCCCCAGGCCGCCGTGAGCGTCCATTCGATGTCGAGGAGGTACTCGCCGCCGCCCAGGCTGTGAACGGCCAGCCGGCGCCGCTCGTCGAGAACGGGGACCGAGCCGTCCATCTCCCAGACGAGGCGCGACTCGACGAGGGCCCGCCCGCCCGAGGCTTCAAGCCGGCCGAACCCGACATGGCGGACGCGGTCGGCGAAGGGAGGGCCGTAGCCGCCGTCCCCCGACGGGGCGCCGCTCGTGAGGGCGTTGTAGAAGCTGGCCGTCCGATGCCCCTCGAGGCGGACCGTGTCGGCGAACCAGAAGGCCCGGTGGTGGGGATAGGGCTCGGTCTTCTGGACGAGCAGGTTGCGGCCGGAAGGACCGCGGAGCGGCCAGTAATGGACGAGGTCGAGGTCCTCCCCGTACCGGTAGGCCAGGGCTTCGCGGCCGCCGATGCGGACGGTCAACAGCCCGGCGTCGTCGTCACGGTCGAGGGTCACGCCCGGAGGAGCGCCGCCGCACCCGGCGAGGATCGCCGCGAGGGCCGCCAGGATCAGGATGAGCGGGCCGGATCCCCTCCTGGCCATGTTTCGCCGCTCCCCCATGGGTCTCAGAGCGTCCACGGCGGGCGGTGGGCGTAGTCCAGCCGGCGGTTGGCCTCGTCGTCGTTGACGAACCTTTCGGCGGCCGGGTCCCAGGCGAGCTTGCGCCCGAGCTTCATGGCGATGTGCGTCGCGACGCAGATCGTGTTCGAGCGGTGGCCGACCTCGACCGGCGCGGCCGGTTCCTTTCGGCTGCGCATGGACTCCAGGAAGTTCTTCATGTGGTTGCCGCTCTGAATGAGCTTGACCGCGCCCTGCCCGGGCTTCCATTTGAGGATGGCCGGGTCGGAGGCCTCGATCTTGCCGCGCTGGACGAAGATCCAGCCGCCGTCGCCCTCGAACCGGACGCCGGCGGGCTCGCCGGTCTCCATGACCATGCGGACCCCGTTGGCATAGACGGCCTCGGCCCGGAACGTGGTGTGGACGTCGAACAGCCCGCGGTCGGGGAACTCGGCCGTGGCCTCGAAGGAGACGGGGCCGGTCGCCTCCGTGCCGTTGCCCCACTGGGCGATGTCCATCATGTGCGATCCCCAGCCTGTGACCATGCCCAGGCAATAGGGCTCGATCTGCAGCCACCCGGGCCGCTCGTAGCTCCTCTGGGGATGGACGCGGTCCTCGCAGAAGGGCGCCTGGGCGGCGGGCCCCAGCCAGAGATCGTAGTCGAGGTTCGACGGAACGGGGGCCGGCCGCGGGTCGCCGGCCCCGTGGTCCTCGGGCAGCCGGACGCGCATCGACCGCAGGGGGCCGACGGCCTGGTTGCGGACCAGCTCGCAGGCCATCAGGAAGTAGATTGAGGACCGCTGCTGGGAGCCGACCTGGAGAACGCGCTTGTTCTTCCGGACGGCGTCGACCAACCGGCGCCCCTCGGCGATCGAATAGGTCAGGGGCTTCTCGAGGTAGATGTCCTTGCCGGCCTCGGCGGCGGCGACACCCATGGCCCCGTGCCAGTGATCGGGGGTCACGATGAGGACCCCGTCGAGGTCCTCGCGGGCCAGCAGGTCGCGGAAGTCGTGGTAGGCGGTGATGGCCTTGGGGGCCTCCTTGCCGAGCTCGAGGGCGTAGATCTTCTCGGCCAGCCATTGGGCGTCCTCGCGGCGGTGGCGGTCGACGTCGCAGACGGCCGCGACGCGGGCGCCGGCCTCGAGCCCGCGGTAGATGAGCTCCTGCATGTCGCCCTGGCCCTGTCGCCCGGTGCCGATGCAGCCGAAGAGCAGGGTGTCGCTCGGCGCCGGCCGGGCGAAGACCGAGGACGGCACGATGACCGGGGCCGCGGCTGAGACCGCGGCGGCCTTGAGGAACGCGCGGCGGCTGACGCCGGAGGTCTTTGGGGATCGCTTCATGGGCCCTTCCTTTCGACGGGGTGACAAACCCTAAATACACCAAATGCCGGCGGCGCACAACTCCGGGCGCGCCATCCCCTCCGTGCCGATCCCGGCCGGCCGGGACGTTACCAGAGGGACAGGAGCTTGGCGACGGCCCCGGCGGCCGTGATGAGGATGGCCGCGAGCAGGAGGGCGTTCCAGGCGGCCCCCTTGAGTCCCCTATTGGCCTCTTCGCCGAGATAGCTCCGCTTGTTCTGGAGGATGAAGAAGCCGACGTAGGCCAAGGGCAGGACGATCAGCGTGAACGACGAGGTCAGGACGGGGAGCCAGAGAGGCATGGGATAGAACGCGCCCAGGATGCCGACGTTGGCGACCATGGTCGCGCCCCGGTAGGCCCACCCCCGCGGCTCGAAGCCCAGCATCTCGCTGAGGACGAAGCCGCAGATGACCATCTCGATGGTCAGCGTCGTGAAGCACATGCTCAGGACGCCGAACGAGAAGATGACCCTCCCGGCGGCCAGCCCGACCAGGGGCTCCAAGGCGTGGGCGGCGTCGATGGCCCCGGACACCTTGATCCCCTGGGCGTGAAGCGTGTTGGCGCAGGCGATGGTCACCAGGCTCGTGGCCAGGACGAACGGCAGGAACATCGACACGGCCAGGTCGAAGTTCTTGAGGCCCCGATGCTCCCTCCCCCACCCCCGGGCCAGGAGCATGTAGGGATAGAGGAAGGTCATGTTGACGCCCACGGCCGCCCCCAGGGCCCCCAGGACGATGGTCAGCCCTTCCTTGTCGCGGGGCACGTGGAAGCCGAAAAAGCCGCGGACGAGCTCGCCGAGGTCGATCCCGGTCCGGACGACGACCAGCAGGAAAGAGCCGACCATGATCAGGAGAAGATACTTGAGGACCCGCTCGAAGCTCCGGACGGCCCGCCGGCTGCCGCGGCCGTAGCTCCAGCAGAGGGCCGTGCCGCCCGCAAGGAGAGCCAAGGCCACCGGGGCCCGCGGCACGTCGACGCCGGCCACGTCGAAAAGGTCCCGGACGACCGAGACCCCCAGCGCGTACTGAGGGAACTGCCAGACGACCGAGGCCAGGAGAACGGCCGCCCCCCAGGCCACGGCCAGGGCCGGATGGAGCCTCTTGCGGAACACGTCGTAGGGGCGGGCCTGGGTCAGGAGCGTCTGGTGGCCGATGGCCGCGAAGACGACGACGCCGAGGAACATGGCCACCGGCTGGACCCAGAGCAGCTTGTAGCCGAAGACGGCCCCCGCGAAGATCGACGATCCGGCCGATCCGGCCCCCAAGGTCAGCGCGCTCTGGACCCAACCAGGGCCGGAGACCGACCAGTAGCCCCGCCAGCGCTGCCGGGATTTCGGTCGGGAATCGACTTCGCGGAGGAAGGCCCGTTCGCTCTCCAGGGCCTCCGGGTCCCGGGCCTGGACCATGGGCAGGCCCCGGCGCAGGGAGGTCCCGGCCGGGCCGTTGCCGTTCGGATGGTCGTCCATGGCCCGACTCCTATTTCGCCGGCTTCGCGCCCTCACCCCTAGGGCCGTCGACCGGGGCCAGCCCGGCGACCGGACGGAGGACGCCGCACATGCCGAAAACGGTCGCATCGGGGAGGACGTGAACGAGCGGCCCCTCCCCCGAATTCAACGCGGGCAAAGCCTCCACTCTCGACCGGAACAGTTCATTCCAGGCCCCGGGTCCGCTCTCGACAGCTCGATGGAACTTGTCCTTCAGCCCGGCCGCGGCCTCCATGTGGACCCCGATGAACCGCTCGAGCTCGGCCCGATAGGCCTCGCGGTCCGTTCTCCAGAGATCCATGAGCCCTTGGTAGGCCCGGATGGACGCGTCCCGCCGCTCGAGGGCCCCCTCGAGCCCCCGTTCCTTGGGGAGCCCGACGAGACGGGCGAATTCTGCGGGGTTCTCGTCCGCGGCCTTACCGAAGTAGATCCGGGCATCGCCGCGCTCGGCCAGACCGGCGTTGCCCATGACGACCAGGATGACGAGATGGTCGGTGTTGATCAAACGGTGGATGACGCCGGGAGGGAACTGAAGATAGGTCCCGGGAGCGAGCTCGACCGTCCGGAAACCGTGCTCCAGGTCATGGAGCTCGACCTGCCCCGCGCCGCTCATGACATAGTATCCTTCGTCGGTCACCGCGTGGACATGGGCCGTGCCGGAGTGTTTTCCGTCGGGAGCGGGCCGCTGGTCATAGACGGTCAGGTGGGTCAGGCCGATGCCGCTGATCAGCGGATCGGCGTCGTCCGGCGGTCCCGCCGGGGGCTCCGCCGACGGGGCGCAGGCCGCGAGCGAAAGCGCCAGCCAGGCCGTCCCCGCGAGCGCCAGGAGCGTCGTGGTCGAGGTCATGGGCTCCTCCTCGTCCCCCCCTTTCTATCAGAAGCGCCGGGCAAAGCCAAGCCCTGTTTGTGCCTTGGCTGTTATAAAATACAGATAAGAATGCAATTGCCTTCAAGAAGGGGCTTCATAACGGGCCTTAATCGACTTTTTCAGGCCTCAAAAGGTCGATTAAGGACCCGGCGGTCTATTGGCGGAGAAGGACGTACCTCGCCGCGATACCGTCGATCCCTCCAAGCTGGAAATCCATCCGGTCCCCTGCCAGGGCCGCCCGCAGGAAATAGAGCGCGCCGTTGGCGTTCCGGAGTGGGGATGACAGGGAGCCTGGATTTTCGGATCGAACGGAAAGGCCCGGCCCTCAGAGAACGGGCTGAAGGCCGCAGATGAGGTAGTCGAAGAACGTCCCTTCGGAACCGGCTTCCCTGACGGCCTTGCCGGACTTGGTCCCCTTGAGGGCCGCCAAGCTCTTTCGGGCCCTGACGACCTCGGCCAGGCCGGGATCGGCGTCCTTCCAGATCCGCAGGGCCGCCTCGTATTGCTCGATGGCCCGCTGCTTGTCACCCCGCGCGGCGTAGAGCTCGGCCAGCCGGACCCGGCCGAAGGGATGGACCAGGGCCCCTTCCCTTTTGCCCGGATCGGCCGAGACCAGCCGCTCGTACTCGGCGATGGCCTTGTCCGCCTCACCTTTCCGGGCAAGGGCCCGGGCCGTGAAGTCGGTGTGGAAAGGCAGGTTCTTGCTCTGCACGGACATATAGTTCTGGAGATCGATCTGGACGGGCGGGGCCTTCCTGAAAACCTCGATCGCTTCGTCGAAGGCCCCCTCGGCGAACAGCAGCTCGCGCCGCAGATGGTTGGAGGCCATCTGATTGAGCCGTTTCTCGCTCTCTCCGATGTCGCCGGACAGGGCCTGGAGCTCGGCCAGCTTCTTCTCGGCCTCCGGCACCGCGCCCGCCTTGATGTCCAGCAGGCCCCCGTAAAGGAGCTCGTAGATCCTGTTGAGCTTCGGCGTCCCGAGCCCGTTCTCGTTCCTGAACGCGAGGCGCTTCTTGAGGTAGGACCGGCAGAGGTCATATCTCTCCCAGTCGTAGCACGTCCAGAGCGCGCCCCGGAGCGAGAGGTCGGCCAGCTCTTTGTTCCCCGAGGCCCGGGCCAGCTCGAAGGCCGAGTCGAGCTCCGTGAGGGCCTCATCGAATCTCCCCGTGACCGACGCGTAGAAGCCACCCCATTGATGCCCCTGGGCCTGGATCCCTTCCGACGCGGCGTGGCCGATCATGTACTCGATCCACCGTCCGGCCTCGTCGAAGTCCCCGTCCATGGCGTGGAGATAGGCCAGCTTCCAGGACGAGGCGAATCCCGGCCGGGCCGCCAGGGCCGAGGCGTATTTCTCCCGGGCCAGACCGAAGTCCCCGGCCAGGAAGTACAGGTCGCCCATGGAATCGAGGGGATTGGCCTCGCCCGGCTGGACGGCGGCGTAGCGCTCAAAGGTCCGCAGGGCCTTCTCGTGCTGGCCCATCTCCGCATAGGTGTAGGCCAGCAGATTGAGGGCATATCCGAACGACGGATCGATCTCCAGGGCCTTTTCGTACTGGGCGATGGCCTCGTCGTACTTTTTTTGGCTCTTGAAGATCCACGCCAGGTCCGCCCGGGCCCGCTTGTCGTCCGGGTAGGTTCGGATGACCTCCTTGAGGCCTTTGATGTAGCCGTCGAGGTCCTTCTCGATGTAGCGGGAGAGGGCCGCCGTGTACAGGCCGTCCCGCCCTTTGCCTTCCTCGGTCTTGCTGAGCTCCTTGAACTTCTCCACGGCCTCCTGGGCCCGGGGCTCGTCAGCCATGGCCCAATAGATGCGACCCAGGTAGTGGTGCGGCAGGGCGAACTCCGGATCTTTCTTGACAGCCAGCTCAAGCAGGCGGGCCGCTTCCTCGTGGTGATACCGGTCGAGCTCGTCCCGGCCCTTGAGGAACAGGTCGTAAGCCTCCATGGAGGCCGTCGTGACATCGCGGATAGGAGCGACATCGCGGGCCGCCGCGCGCTCCGAAAGGCCGACGCCTCTGGAGATCTCGCGGCTCAGCTCGTCGATCTGGGTCCTCAGAATGCTGCCGACCCCGTCCCCTCTCGAGCCGACGCTCTTGATAAGGTTCTTGGTCTGGACGTCATAGACCTTGGCGTCGGTGGCGAAGATATTGTCGGCCTTGGTGAAGCTGCCCAGGACCAGGGCCTCGACCCCTTCCTGGCGGCAGACCTCGAACCACGGATCGCTCGGATTCACGGCCCGGCCGTCAGCCGTTTTGCTCAGCGCGGCCCTGGCGGCCAGATCGTTCATCCGCTCCCAGGACATGACGGTCAGGCCCTTGGACTGTTCCAAGCTGGTGATGAGGAGATTGGGGATGGCCTTTCTCAGGTACTCATAGCTCTCGTCGCCTGTCAGGTTCTCGAAGCCGACGACGGCCACCGTGTGCCCGGCCCCGGAGGCCTTGGGGATGATCCCCCGGAGGACGATGCCGGCGATGAGGACGAGAGCGAAGCCGATGGCCGGGAAGGCGGCTTTCCGCCAAGGGAAAGGGCCGTTGGTCAGCAGCCGGGTCTTCCTTGTCGGCGGCCTCGTCCACGGGGTGGCGACGGTGGCCGTCTGGATGCTCTCTTCGACCTGCCCCAGGTCCCGGCAGAGCTCTTCGGTCGACTGGTACCTGTTCGCCGGATCCTTTTCCAGGCACTTGAGGACGATGGTCCCCAGCTGCGGCGGGATCTGGGGATTGAGGCCCTCGGGGCGCGGCGGCTTCTCTGAGCGCTGCTTGAAGGCCACGACGAACGGGGTGTCGGCCGCGAACGGGGTCCGGCCCGTGACCATCTCGAACAGGATGACCCCGAACGAGTAAATGTCGGAACGGTGGTCCGATCCCCGGCCCTCGACCTGTTCGGGCGACATGTATTCCGGCGTGCCGATGGCGATGCCCTCGCCGGTCATGCCTTTGCTGTCCAGGCCCCGGGCGATCCCGAAATCCAGGATCTTGGCGTTGCCCTCCTTGTCGATCATGATGTTGCTGGGCTTCAGGTCGCGGTGGACGATGCCGGCCCGATGGGCCTCGCTGAGGCCCTGGCAGACCTGCCTGGCGATGGCCACGGTCGTGCCGACGTCCAGGCGCCGGGACCGGCGGATGAAGCTCTTGAGGTCCTCGCCGGGGACGTACTCCATGGTGATGTAGTGAAGGCCCTGCTCCTCCTCGAGATGGTACATCCGGCCGATGTTCCGGTGGGAGATCTTGTGGGCCAGCTTGAGCTCGTTGACGAAGCGCTCGAGGGTTCGGCGGTCGGAGACGATGTCGGGACGGATGACCTTGAGGGCCACCTCTTCACGGGTCTTCTGATCGAGGGCCCGGTAGACGCTGCCCATCCCCCCCTTGCCGAGCTGCTCGATGATCTGGAACCGCCCGGCGAAGAGGGCCCCCGTCTGGAGGTCCCACGTATAGGTCTCGAGGGTCCGGGTGACGTCGAAATCGACGGCGGGCTCCGGCCGGACCGGCGTCCCCAGGGGTGTCCCGGCGGGGGTCCGGTCGCCGGAGCGGCCGGCACGGAGCCCCGCGGCGCAGTTGAAGCAGTAGTTCGCCGTATCGGGGTTGGAAGTTTGGCACTGAGGGCAAAGCGTCGGCATCTTGGGTCTTTCTTCTCTTACCTGTCCCGATCCTTCAGTTCTCCCCCCCGCCCGATTCCTCCCGGCGTCCCTTCATTAACATATACGTTCCAGAGGGCTGAAGAGTTTCTTGTCGGCTCGTTTTCGCTCCCTCTGCCCGTGATGGAAGCAAGGAACATGCCAACCCCCCTCCACCACGCTCCTCGGTTCTCCTCTGGAGGACCGGTCTTTCCCCAAGAGCGCGGGCGCAAGATCCCCGCTTTTTTTACACGGGCATTTTACAAATCCACGGGCGAGACGTCCGCTTATGGAACGGCCTTGTGCGAAACCGGACGGTCTAAAGGACCGGCCAACCAGTTCCGACGGGCCGGCTCCCGCGAGCTGATATCCGGAATATCGGGTCGACCGCGAAGGGAAGAGACCGGTGAGCCGGGGAGACTAGGGACGAAGCGAGAGAGAGAGCTTGAGGACGCCCCGTCCCTCCAAAGGGTAGAAGCGGCTGGTCGGGTCCCACCGCCGTTCCCAGCCCTTGTTATAGACGAGATAGATCTCGTTTCCCGGGGAGATCTGCCATCGCAGGCGGGCGTTCCAGCCGAGCGTTCGGGAGATGTCGTCGTACTGGATGTAGTTCATCAGGCCGAGGTCGGGCGACAGGAAGATGTCGGCCTTCAGCTGATAGACGTTCTCGCTGAAGCGGCCCTCGGGCAGCCGGCCGCGGACCATGTTCGTGTCGAAAGACAGGGTCGCTCTGCCCTTGAATTTCAAGGACAGCTCCAGGTTGACGTCGTCGTAATGGCCGGAATAGAACCGCCCGAACCGGTAGCTGGCCTCGACGGCGACGGGGCGATGGGAGGCCGTTCGGGCCTCGACCTGGACGTTGGTGAAATCGTAGGGCCCGGCCGGCAGGACGACGCCCTCGGCGATCTCGAAGTCGTATGGCAGGATGTCCCGGTGGATCTCGACGCTGGTGTCGAAAAGCTCGCCGCTCTCGGTCCGGAAGCTCAACGGCGACAGCTCGAGCTTGCTCGTCTCGAGCCTGCCGCCGAGGTCCCAGTAGGAGTCGGCGCTGGCGTCGAAGAAGAACTGGCGGACGAGCCGCCCGAGGAACCCGTCGGACGGCCGCGGCTGGTAGGCGACGCGGACGTAGCCGGTCTGGATGCCCTGCCTCATCATGTACCCCAGCCCGGGATCGAGGGCCTCGCCGTAGTAGGCATAGGTCGTCTGGACGTTCCAGAGGTCGTTCGGATAGTCCGCCCGGAAGCCGAACCCGTGGTGACGGCCCTCCTCCCGCTCGTTCCAGTTGTAGGCCGCCCAGGCGGCCAGCATGACGTTCTTGTCACCGAGGAACCGGGACGACGAGTAGTTGAAGTCCACGCCGGCCAGGGAGTTGCGCTCGCCGGTCGGGCTGCCGTTGGTGAAGATCCAGCCGATCCTGCTCTGGGCCCAGATGTTCTGGGTCATCCGGGCGGCCAGGAGGTTGCGGCCGGGGATCTCGGTCCCGGAGCTGTCCTCGAACGCGCCGGTCTGCACGTCCAGGACGGCCAGGTTGGTGTTGCCGACCTTGCCGTAGACCTTGGCCCCGAAAAGGACCGGGACCTGGGCCCCCTCGTAGAGCCCGACGCGCCGGCTGAAGAAGGGCGTGAAGCTGATGCTCGAGCTGAAGCTGAAGACTTCGGAGCCCTCGAGAAAGAACATCCTCTTCTCGGGGAAGAACATCGGGAACCGGGTCAGGTTGATGCGCCGCTCGTCGACCTCGGTCTCGGCGAAGTCCATGTTGGTGCTGACGACGCCGACGAGGTTGGGCGTGAAGCTCTTGTAGAGGTCGAAGCCGCCGTCGACCTGCCAATCCGTTCCCGTCCCGCCGGTCCCCCCGCCGACGGCGCTGACCAGGCCGTAGGGCTTGAAGGTCACGCCCCGTCCCTGCTTGACGCCTTCGATGCCCGTGAGGACCGCGGCCTCATTGGGATTGTTGAAGTTGGCGTCGGGCGTGGCGCCCGACAGCCGGACGGTCTCCTGCTTGCGGGCGATGGCCCGCTCGATGTTCAGCCCCCACGCCGACAGGCCGGGCTTGAACGAGATGCTCTTGAACGGGATGCGCAGCTCGACGCTCCAGCCGTCCTCGAGGATCCGGCTGCGGGCCTCCCAGATGCCGTCCCAGTTGAGGCTGGCCGTCCCGGCGTAGGCCAGGCCCTCGCTGCGGGCCCCCCGGGGATTGACGTAGAAGACATAGGCCGTCCGCTTGTCCTGGAACGGGTCGAGAAGGACGCGGACCAGGTCGTCGCTGGCCGCCGAGGACGGCCGCCCGTATCCCATCCTCATGGCCGTGCCGCCGCTGTCGTGGGCCATGGTGTTGGCCGCGATCCGGGCGGGTTCGCTGTCGGAACAGAAGATGCCGATGTACAGGTTGGCGTCGTCGTAGATCAGCCGGGCCTCGGTCCGCTCGGTCGGCTGGCCGTCGGGCCGGGGCTCGACCATCCGGAATCCGGAGACAGGGACGGCCGAGCGCCAGGCTTCGTCGTCGAGGAGCCCGTCGATACGGGGCCCCTGCGTGACCCGGACCGCCTTGACCTCCGCGGCGCCCAGAGCGGACGGGGCCGCGAGCGCCGCCAACACGATGAACAAGGCTGATAGGGCCACGGCGTCTAGTCTGATTCTCTCCATTGCGCTCTCTTTCGGGTCGTTTGTTTCGGCGGCGACGGCCTAGCGTCCCAGGCGCTTCTTGAACTCCTGGGTCAGCATCGGGACGACCTGGAACAGGTCGCCGACGATGCCGTAGGTCGCGATCTGGAAGATGGGCGCCTCGGGGTCCTTGTTGATGGCCACGATGACGTCCGAGGTCTTCATCCCGGCCTGGTGCTGGACCGATCCCGAGATGCCGCAGGCGAAATAGATCTTGGGCCGGACGGTCCGGCCGGTCTGCCCGACCTGATGGTGGTAGGGGATCCAGCCGGCGTCGACGGCCGCCCGCGAGGCCCCGACGGCCGCCTTGAGCGTGTCGGCCAGCTCCTGGAGGACCTTGAAGTTCTCCCCGCAGCCCACACCCCGGCCCCCGGAGATGATGATCTCGGCGTCGGCCAGGTTGACGGTCTCCTCGCCCCGGACGAACTCCAGGACCTTGGTCCGGACCTCGTCCTCGGTCATGGCCAAGGGCTCCCGGACGACCTGGCCCTGACGGGACGGATCACGGGGCGGCATGGCGAAGACCTTAGGCCGGACGGTCGACATCTGCGGCCGGTACTGGGGGTAGTCGAGGATGGTGGCCATGATGTTGCCGCCGAAGGCCGGCCGGGTCTGCTTGAGGTTCTTCGTCTCCGGATCGATGGCCAGGCCGGTGCAGTCGGCCGTCAGCCCGGCCTCGAGGGTCGTGGCCACGGTCCCGGCGAAGTCCCGGCCCTGGGTCGTGGCCCCGAACAGGACGATCTCCGGCTTGTGCTTGCGGATGAGGTCGACGGCCGCCCGGGCGTAGGGATCGGTCCGGTACGACCCGAGCAGAGGGCTCTCCATGACATAGACGGTCTCGGCGCCGTAGGCGACGGCCTCGGCGGCGAAGGCCTCGACATGCTCCGGGTCGGTGAAGAGCATGCCGCACAGCCGGCAGCCCAGGTCCCGGGCCAGGATGGCGCCCTCGCCGAGGAGCTCGAAGGAGACCGGCGAGACCTTGCCGTCCTCGTGCTCGATGAACACCCAGACGTCCTTGTACTCGCCGGCCTCGGGCGTCCGGGCGGCTTTTTCATCCTTGATCAGCGTGATGGCCCCGACCGGGCAGACGTCGACGCATGCGCCGCAGAAGGTGCATTTCTCGTCGACGACGGCCGTCCCGTCGTCACCCATGCTCAGGGCGCCGAAGGGGCAGACGGGCACACAGGCCTCGCAGCCCGTGCAGGTTTCCTTGTCGATGATGAGTTCGGCCATCGGTCACTCCGTCACTTGACGAACTTGGTGTTCATGATCCTGTCGGCCAGGGCGGACACGGCTTCCGGCAGGTCGCCCTTGAGGATCTCCCCTCCCCCGCCCCGGGCCTCGGGTGAGAAGACCTTGGTCACCCAGGTCGGCGAGCCCTTGAGCCCGATGCGGTTCTCGTCGGCCCCGACGGCCGCTGCGGTCAGGACGGGGATCTCGGCCCGCGAGGCCTTGCGGATGCCCATGAGCGAGACGGGCCGGGGCTTGTTGATGTCCTTGACGACGGTCAGCAGGGCCGGGAGGCGCGATTCCACGGTCTCCCGGCCGTGCTCGAGAAGCCGCTCGACGACGATCCTCTTCGCTTGGGGATCGACCTCCTTGACCTTGGCCACGTAAGTCAGCTGGGGCATGCCCATGCGGGTGGCGATGCCCGGCCCGACCTGGGCCGTGTCGCCGTCGATGGCCTGCTTGCCGCAGATGACCAGGTCGAGATCGCCGAGAGTCCGGAGCGTCAGGGCCAGGGTGTAGGCCGTGGCCAGCGTGTCCGCGCCGGCGAAGGCCCGGTCGGAGACGAGGTAGGCTTTGTCGGCGCCCATGGCCACGGCCTGCTTGAGGACCTCGACGGCTTGAGGCGGGCCCATGGTGATGACGTGGACCTCGCCGCCGTGCTTCTCCCGGAGCTGGAGGGCCTCCTCGACGGCGTATTCGTCGAACGGGTTCAGGATGCTGGCCACGCCCTCGCGGACCAGGGTATTGGTCTCGGGATTGATCTTGACGTCGGTCGTATCGGGGACCTGCTTGACGCAAACGGCGATTCTCAAGGGCTCCTCCTTGGGGAGTGCTGCAAAAACAGAGGTCAGATATAACACCGGCCCTCGGCCGGAGTCAAGGAATCCGGGGTCCGGAAGCCCCGGCCCGGAGGACTATTCGGTCTTGGCCTCCGCCTTGGCCAGGGCCATCCCTGACGACGGCGACATGGCCTCGAAATAACCGCGGAACCGGGCGGCCTCGGCCGACGGCCGGTCGTCGACATTCCGGGCCCAGCGGAAGCCGATGGGCTGGTACCACAGCTCGGCCCGGACCGTGAACGGCCCGGAGGCGGCCCCGAGAGGGACGATGTAACGGACCTTGTCCCCGCCGGCCTTGAAGTCGTCGTCATCGGCGGCCCCGCCGTGGACGGCGACGTCGCCGGACGCCGTGGCCTTGTCGAACCCGAACGGCAGGATGCGGTTGTCCTTGAGATAATGGGTCGCGCCCAGGAGGACGGTCGTCACCTCGTCGCCGGGGGCGCCGAGGATGGGCTCGTAGATCTGGACTTCGTCGGACCGGCGGATCTCGGTGTAATGAGGCTCGAAGCGGGACGGGTCCTCGTCGTTGGCGTTGCCGGCGATCGAGCCGTCGGCGTTCGGCCGGCCGGATTCGAAGACGACCGCCCCGCCGGCGTCGAGAACGGTGAAACGGATCCAGGCCCGGCGCGAGGGATAGGCGGTCGGCAGCTTGTGCCCGGCGAGATTGGTGATCGCCACATCGGCGTGGAGCGCGCCGTCCTCGATGCGGACGTCCCGGACGGCCACCCGGGCCGACGACGTCCGCAGGTGCTCCTCCGTCCGGGACGACATGGCCGTCAGTTCGAGCGGCTCGGCGGCCACCCCGAGGGCGTCCCGGTGGAGGTTGAGGACCTTGGGCATGAAGAAGTTGCCGCCGCGGAAAACGTGGCGGGCGAAGTCCTCCCGGGGCTGGCCCAGGGTCGATGAAATGGCCATTTGGCCCTCGACCTTGGGCATATGGCAATCGGCGCATTGCTGCTTGCCGCTGTAGGCGCTGTGCTTCCATTCGAGGTAAGGGACCTGCTCCGGGAGCTCGCCGATGACCTCGCCCTGCTCATTGTAGGCGTGGGTGAAGAGCGTGTGGCACGTCGCGCAGAGCTCTGAGCCACGGATGTGATCGCCCTTTTCCGGGACGAACCCGGACGAGGAGTTCATGGCCCGCGTCCGGCCGGCGTCGATCTCATAAGGGCCGTAGATCTTCCGTTGGCCCCACGGTGTCGCCGCATCGACGACGAAGCCGGCCGTGAAGCTCTCCCGCTCTCCGAGCTTCTCTTTCCCGATCTGGTGGCACATCGTGCACGAGACGCCGTCGACGGCCAGGGCCGCGTCGGCGTGAGGCAGGGGCATGGCCGGGAGGTTGGCGAAGATCTGACCCATGGCGCCTCCGGCCTTGGCCTGGGTGCGGGCCATGGGCATGTGGCAGGCCGCGCACTCGTGTTCGACGGCCGCGGCGATCGCGGGATTGGCCAGGGTCTCGCGGCGGACGGAGGCCTGCCAGTAGGGGTCCCGGGCCGAGTTGGCCATCATCGACGCCCGCCAATCGGCGCCGATGGAGACGTCCTCCCCTTTCGACGTCACCAGGCCGTTATGGCAGGCCTGGCAGCGGTCCGAGGTGATGAACAGCTGCGGGACGCGCACGGCGGCCGCGGCCGCCCCCATGACCATGAGGGAAACAATGAGCAGAGTGATGCGCTGATGTTTCATCGTCTCACCATCCGTCGAAGAAGGCCCCGTCGAACCAATCCCAAAGAAGGTAGGCCATGACCGCGAAGGGCCGCCCCGGGGTCTCGTTGAGCGGCATCCGGACGCCGATGTTGAACATGATGTGCTGGCGCTTGTTGACCGTCACCTGGAGCTGAGGGACGATGTCGAGGAGGATCCGCTCACCCGAGACCAGCTCCTTGGCCGCCAGCAGCTCGACCATGGGCGACCAGGTCCGGCCCCAGGGCTTGAAGTTGATGCTCCGGCCGAGGACGAGACGGAGGAAGGCCTCGTTGGAGGCCTTGCTCGTCTGGAAGGGGATCTCCATGCCCGCCTGGGCCTGGAGGAAGAAGTCGGCCGGCAGGAGCTGGCCATAGGCCAGAAAAGGTTCGAAGACGAACGTCCCTTTGCCGAAGCCCGAGGCCCGGTCCCCGGTCGGCAGGATGATCTCGGCGGCCCCGCTGAGGATCGAGCCCTTTTTCAGATTGTGATAGAAGGCCCTCTTGACGGCCACGGCGGCGTCGCCCAGGCTGGCCCGCCATTCGGTCGGCCCCGGCTCGAAGCCGGTATACCGCTCGTTCCAGCCGAAGGGCAGGACGACCTCCCACATGTTGCGGGACCCGAAGCGCTGTTCATAGACGATCTTGCCGCCGAACGAGCTTAGGCCGTTCGAGGCCTCGTTGACAGCGGCCGAGAAAACGACCTCGTCCTCGAGGTAGGCCTTACTGGTGACCAGCGGACGAGGGAGGTTGAACTCGCCGGGGGGCCGGGCCGGGTCATGTCCGAGCGATTTGGCGTAGGTGACGACCAGGTCGAGCTCCTCCATGGTCAGGGCGTCGCGGAAGGAGGGCATGATCTCGGAGAAACCCCGAGTGGGACCGCCGAGAGAGGCGATCCCCACCCAGTCCCAATGGGGCTCACGGGAGGAGAAATCCGGATCGGTTAGGTCAGGCAGGGGCACGTCGAAGCCGACTCGGCCGCGAGGCTGCCCTTTACCGTCGGCCCCGTGACAGGCGGCGCAGGTCTCGAGGAAGATCTGGCGACCTGTCCGGGCCATTTCCTGGGTGCCGACGCCGAGCAAGGGAGTCACCCCGACGGACAGGAGGAAGATGACGAGGGGGACGGCCCAAGCCTCATTTGTATGACGAAAATTCGTTCGCCGGACAACATTCATTCTTCAACCCTCACGATGGGAATGGGATCGTCTTTTACCATATCATGTCGCCGGTGATCAGTCAAAGGTTGACATCCTTTTCAGGCGTGCATTAGAGTGGTCCTTCCGGAGAGATCACCGAATTCAGGAGGGACCCGTGAAGATCAAAGGATATACCGTTCTCTTGGCCGCGGTCGCGCTGGTCTTGGGCGTCATGGGACCGCCTCTGTCCAAGGCGGCCGGGCCGGAGCAGGCCGCCGGCGCCGCGGCCGCGGTCAAGCCCCCCGACCACGCGGGGCTTTACAAGAGGCTCCTCATCCGCGACGCCATGATCATCTACGGCAACGCCGAGCCGCCGTTCGGCCCGGCCAGCATCTGCGTCGAGGACGGCCGGATCGCGGCCGTCGGCCGGGTGCCGCGGGGCTGGACGCCCGATGCCACGATCGACGCCGCGGGCAAGTACGTCATGCCCGGGATCATCAACAGCCACATCCACCTCCAAGACTCGCGCGGCGGGGTCCCCCAGCCCATCCAGTACGAGCTCAACCTTTACCTGGCGGCCGGGGCGACGACCGTCCGGGACGTCGGGGCCGATTGGGAGAAGGCCAAGGAATGGAGGGCGCAGAGCAACGCCGGAAAGCTCGTCGCCCCGCGCATCCTCCTCTACGAGAGGCTCTGGGCCCACAAGGGGGGCCACACGGCCGACCTCATCCGCGAGGGCGTCCGCTACGCCAAGGCCCAGGGGGTCGACGGTCTGAAGGCCTTCGGCATGGACCGCGACCTGGTCGAGGCTCTCCTTGGGGAAGCCAACAAGCAGGGATTGCGCACGGCCGTCCACATCGCCGTCGACGAGACGACGGCCAAGGACTGGGCCGAGCTCGGGGTGACCTCGATCGAGCATTTCTACGGGGTCGCCGACGCGGCCCTCGACGGCATCCAGAACTTCCCGCCCGAGCACAACGCCAGCAACGAGATCCATCGCTTCGGCCGGGCCGGCGAGCTCTACATCCAGCCCAACCTCAACCGCGAGAAGCTGTCCAAGGTCCTCGACCTGATGGTCGCCAACAACGTCACCTGGAGCCCGACGCTGTCGATCTATGTCGCCAGCCGCGACGTCATCCGGGCCCGGAACCTGCCGTGGTACGAGGACTACCTCCACCCGACCATGGAGCGCTACTTCTTCCCCGACCTGCGGAACCACGGCTCGTATTTCCTGGGCTGGACCAACACCCAGGAGGTCCGCTGGAAGAAGAACTACCAGGTCTGGATGGAGGCCTTGAAGGAGTTCGGGCTCAAGGGCGGCAACATCGTCGTCGGCGACGACGCCGGGTTCATCTACTCGCTGTACGGGTTCGGTCAGGTCCACGAGATGGAGCTTCTCGAGGAGGCCGGCTTCCACCCCCTCGAGGTCATCAAGATGGCTACCGTCAACGGGGCCAAGCTCGTCGGCATGGAGGACCGCCTCGGGAAGGTCCGCCAGGGATTCATCGCCGACCTGCTGGTCGTCAACGGCAACCCGGTCGAGAACCTGCGGCTCCTCAATCCCTACGGGACCGAGGTCCTGACCTACGACGGCAAGGTCATCGACAACTACAGCCCGGTCATGCCCGGCGATCCCAAGATCAAGGTCGAGCGCGGCGGCGGCATCGAGTGGACCATCAAGGAGGGCATCCCCTACCATGTCCCGACCCTGATGAAGGAGGTCAAGGCCATGGTCGACGAGGCCCGGGCCGGGGGGAAGGCGGAGCGATGAGGACCGTACGGGGCCCGGCATGACCGGCCGGGCGCCGGGCGCCGGGGGCCGGCGTCCCCTCAAGGCCTCCTACGACTGCCTCCCCTGCGCCGTCGGGAGCCTCGTCACGCTGTTCAAGAAGGGCGTCGTGCCCGAGGACAAGCGCGAGCCGGCCATGCGCGCCCTGCTGGCCTACCTGAGCCGGCTCGATTTCGGGGACACGCCGGCCCGCACGGGGCGCGAGATGCACCGCCTCATCCGCGAGGTTTTGGGCGACGCCGACCCCTACCGGGATATCAAGAAGGCCTTCAACGAGCTCATGCTGCGGCATTACCCGGGACTCAGGAAGATGGTGGACGAGGCGCCCGACCCGTTCATGGCGGCCTTGAAGCTGGCCATCGCCGGCAACGTCATCGATTTCGGCCCCGACCGGCCTTTCGACCTCGAGGCCGCCCTCGAACGGGCCCGGTCGATCGACCTGGCCGTCGACGACTCCGCCGGCCTGCGGGACGAGCTCGGCCGGGCCGGGACGCTCTTGTATCTGGGCGACAACGCCGGCGAGATCGTCACCGACCGGATCCTCCTGGAGACCATCCGCCATCCGAACGCTTATTTCGCGGTCCGGGGCTCGCCGGTCCTCAACGACGCGACGGTCGAGGACGCCCGGGCCGTCGGCATCGACAAGGTCGCCCGGATCGTCTCCAACGGCGATAACACCCCGGGGACCGACCTCGAGGCGTGCTCGGCCGAGTTCCGCGCGCTTTTCGACAGGGCCGACCTGGTCATCGCCAAGGGCCAGGGCAACTTCGAGGGCCTGTGCGGGATCGACAAGAACATCTATTTCGTCCTGATGGCCAAGTGCGACCTCATCGCCTCCCATCTGGGGGCGCATAAAGGCGATTTCGTCGTCGCCGCGCCCGCCCGGATCAGGCACGATGACCGACAATAATGTCGGCCGGCCAACAGTATTGTCTTTAAGCGGGACCGGAATTGGCTGTCATTTTATTTAAAATAAAAGAGATAATGATTGGCACGCTTCGTGCACAGAAAATTATGGTATGATTTTATTTTGTTCCGGGACTAAGGAGGTCATGATGAGAAATTTGAGACTCGCCTTGAAGGGCCTTGTGGCCCTGCCGATCGTCGGGCTCATCGCCTGCGGCATCGGCGGCACCGGCAGCGATTCAGGAAGGCTCTTAATAAGCCTGACCGACGCGGCGACCGACATGTATGACGCGGTCTACATCACTGTCGATCAGGTCGAGGTCCACCGGGCCGACGAAGGGGAGGAGATGTGGCAGACCATCGCCACGCCCGGGCGGACCTACAACCTCCTCGAGCTCGTCAACGGTGTCCGGGCCCAGCTGGCCCTGGTCGACCTGACCGCCGGCCATTATTCGCAGATGAGGCTTCACCTCGGCGACACGCCTGATGACCGGGCCAACATCCTCAGCCAGCCCCATCCCTTCCCGAACTATGTCATCGACTCCGAGCAAGCCTATCACGAGCTGAAGATCCCCAGCGGCTATCAGTCAGGGGTCAAGATCGTTCACGCGTTCACCATCGGCGAGAGCGGCACGACCGAGCTCATCCTCGATTTCAGCGCTTCCGAGTCGGTGGTCATCGCCGGACACAGCGGGCAGTATCTGCTGAAGCCGACCATCAAGGTCCTCGCCGAGAGCGAGGCGTCCATCGTCAACGGGACGGTCACCCAGGCCTCCGACGAGGCCGTGGTCGAAGGGGCCATCGTCAGCGCCCAGACTTATGACGCGGGCGCCGCGGACCTCAAGGACCAGGTCGCCGTGAAGGCCTCGACCGTGAGCGACGAGAGCGGGGGCTACAAGATGTTCCTGGCCGCCGGCCCCTACAACATCGTCGCCGCCAAGCTGGAGTACGCGACGGCCGCGGCCGCCCTGACGACCGAGGCCGCCATGACCTACACCCAGGACTTCGCCCTCGAGGCCGCCGAGAAGGGCGCGGTCGCCGGTGAAGTGAGCGTCGCCGGCGGGACCGGCGAGACCTTCGTCACTCTCTCCTTCCGGCAGACCGTCAACCTGGGCGGCACCGAGGATGTCGTCATCGAGGTCCTGTCCCTCAACGTCGCCAACGGCGGCGAGTACGAAATCGAGCTTCCGGTCGGCGATTACTCGGTCGTCGCCTGGACCTACGGCAAGCCGACCCAGTCGACGGTCGTCAGCGTGATCGCGGCCACGCCCGCGGACCTCGACTTCATATTCTGAGCGGCGGAAGCCGGGGCTGCCGGGGGGGGCCGTGCCCCCCCTTCGGCCCCACGGCACGGGTGGATATGCCGGCGCTCGGGGCATCGACGCCCTTCCCCGCTGAGGCGGTGCGGGGCCGCCCGACTGTGCGCTTACGGACAGGGAATGTCCTGATGTGGACAGAGTGGGATGGGCTTCGCCGGCCCCGCCCCCTCCTCCCCGCCTCAGTCTCCGGGCAAGGCCCTTTCTCCCGACCTCTTGGCACGCAAGTTGCTCTCCAATCCCGGCGAGGGAGCTCGACGCCGAAAGGAGAGCCATGTTCAGGAATTACCTCACGGTCGCCCTGAGGGCCCTTCGCAAACACAAGGCCTATTCATTCATCAACGTCACCGGGCTGGCCATCGGCATGGCCTGCTCGATCCTCATCCTGCTCTGGGTCCGGGACGAGCTCGGCTTCGACCGCTTCCACGCCAAGGCCGGCCAGATCCACCGGGTCTACCGGGACGAGGCCGTGCCCGCTCCCCGCTCCGGCTCGGCCCTGACCTCGCCGCCCATGGCCGCGGCCTTCACGAAGGACTTTCCCGAGGTCCTCATGGCCTCCCGGTTCGGGACCTGGCAGCGCCGCCTCGTCGTCGCCGGGGAAAAGAGCTTCACCGAGACACGCTACATGCACGCCGATCCGGATTTCTTCGCGATGTTCTCCTTCCCCCTCGTCAAGGGCGACCCCGCGACGGCCCTCTCCGAGCCCTACTCGGTCGTCCTAACGGAAAGCGCCGCGGCGAGATATTTCGGCGGCGAGGACCCCGTGGGCCGGACCCTGAATGTCGACCGGGCCTTCGATGTCGTCGTCACCGGGGTCGTCCAAGACCCGCCTGCGAACTCCAGCTTGACCTTCGACCTGCTCTCGCCCTTCAAGATCCTCCTCACCGAGTACATCGGCGATCAGAACGCGGACAACTGGGGCTTCAATTCCTTCGCGACCTTCCTCCTGCTTGCCCCGGGGGTGAGGGCCTCCGACCTCAACGCCAAGCTCGACGGCTATCTCCAGCGCTACGTTCCGGAGGACCGGGAGCGGCTCGGCGTCCAGCCTCTGCTCGACGTCCATCTCCGCTCGACCCTCGAACACGACAACTTGAGCCCGGCCAGCATCAAATACGTCTGGATCTTCAGCGTCTTGGCCCTCTTCATCTTGGCCATCGCCGCGATCAACTTCATGAACCTGACCACGGCCCGGTCGGCGAAGCGGGCCCGGGAGGTCGGGCTTCGCAAGGTCGTCGGGGCCCGCCGATCCCAGCTCGTACGCCAGTTCTTCGCCGAATCGGTCCTGATGGCCTTCCTCGCCCTCGGCCTGGCTTTGATCCTGGTCGAGCTGTTCCTGGCTCCGTTCAACGGCCTCTCCGGCAAAAGCATCGCGACCTCCTGGGCCGCGAACCTGCCCGCGCTGGCCGGGTGCCTCGGCCTGGCTTTGGTCACGGGCCTGCTCTCCGGGACCTATCCGGCGCTCTTCCTGTCCTCGTTCCGGCCCCTCCGCATCCTCAAGGGGAACTTGCGCACCGCCGGCGGCGGATCGGCCTTTCGCAAGGCCCTGGTCATCGCCCAGTTCACCTTGTCCGTTTTCCTCATCACGGGAACGGCGATCATCTCCCGGCAGATGAGCTACATGCGGACCAAGGACCTCGGTTTCGACAAGCAGCGGATCGTCCACCTCCGCCTCTTCGGCGAGCTCTCGGAGAAATACCCGGTCCTCAAGCAACGCCTGCTCCAGAACCCCGACGTCGCCTCGGTCACGGCCAGCCTGGCCCTGCCGACCAACATCCGGAACTCGCCCGGGACCCCGGAATGGGAGGGCAAGGATCCGGCGGCCGTCATGGAGATCAAGGCCGATATGGTGGATTTCGACTACATCGAGACCTTCGGCGTCCCGATCGTCGAGGGGCGGAGCTTTTCGCGGGAGCACGCGACCGACGCCGAGGAGGCCTACCTGGTCAACGAGGAGGCCGTGCGGCGCATGGGGATCCAGGGCTCGGCCGTCGGCAAGCGGTTCTCATTCTGGGGGCGCGAGGGGAAGATCGTCGGGGTCATGAAGGACGCCCACTTCCAGCCCTTTCACCAGAGGATCGAGCCCCTGGTCTTCCACATCTACCCCGATTGGTTCAGCTTCCTTTACATCAAGCTCCGGGCCGGGGACACGGCGGTCCTGCTCCGTTCGGTCGAGAAGACCTGGGCCTCGATGGGCCTCGGCTATCCCTTCGACTACCGCTTCCTCGACGAGGACTTCGAGAACCTCTACCGGACCGAGGCCCGGATGGGGGCGCTTTTCCGGACATTCGCCGTCCTGGCCGTCTTTATCGCCTGCCTCGGCCTGTTCGGCCTGGCCTCGTATATGGCCGAGCAAAGGACCAAGGAGATCGGCATCCGGCGCATTCTGGGGGCCTCGGTGCCCGGGATCACGGCGATGATGTCCCGGGAGTTCGCGAAGTGGGTCTTGGCCGCGAACCTCATCGCCTGGCCCGCGGCCTGGTACTTCATGAGCCGTTGGCTCCAGGGATTCGCCTACCGGGCCGCGCTCAGCCCTTGGTCTTTCATCGTCTCGGGCGCGATCGCCCTGGCCGTCGCCCTCGTGACCGTCGTCTCGCTTTCAGCACGGGCGGCCGTCGCCGATCCCGCGCGGGCCCTCCGGTACGAATAGGCGCGGCGACGACAGAAGGATTTTTCCCCGGCGCGGCCTGTTGATCACTCGTATCTCAGCGCGTCGACCGGATTGGCCCGGGCCGATCTCACCGACTGGAAGCTGACGGTGAGGAAGGCGATGACCAGGGACAAGGCCGCGGCGAAGGCGAAGACCCACCAACCGATCCCGATCCGGTAGGCGAAGGTCCGGGTCCATTTGTGCATGACATAGAAGGCCAGCGGCCAGGCGATGAGATTGGCCAAGAGCACCGCTCCCAGGAACTCGCTCGACAGGGACAGGACGATCCTCCGAACGCCGGCCCCGAGGGCTTTGCGGATGCCGATCTCCTTGGTCCGTCTCTCGATGATGAACGAAGCCATGCCGAACAGGCCCAGGCAGGCCACGAACACGGCCAGGGCCCCGAAGTACGTGTAGATGCTCTGGACCTTTTCCTCGTTGGGGTACTTCCGGCGGAAATCATCATCGACGAAATAAGAGCGATACTCGAATTGGGGCATGAGCTCCTTGAAGGTCCGTTCCAGGAAACCGAGGGTCGCGGGGACGTCCGCCGGGCTGATCCGCATCGAGACGTACCGGAAGATCATCGGGTTGAGCTTCAGGGAGGTGGGATTGATGGCCATCCTCAGGCTCTGGTGGTGGAAATCCCTGACGACGCCGATGACCCGGTAGCGAACGGTCTCGTCGGCCGTGAAATCGACCATCTCCCGTCCGACGGCGTCCTCCCGCCAGCCCAGCTCCCGGGCGGTCGTCTCGTTGATGATCAGGCCTTCGGCGACGTCCGTTTGGAACTCGCGGGAGAAATCCCGTCCCCACAGGAGCTCGATCCCGTAGGTCTTGAGAAAGTCGAAACCGACGGTCAACGACGTCGTCCGGATGGTGTCGTCCTGGCTCCTCCCCTCCGGGACGAAGGTGTCGTCGGGAGTGAACTGGCCGGGGATCTCCAGATCGAAGGAGACCGCCTTGACGTTCGGGTTCTGAAGCAGCCTGTCCCGCAGCGCATCGTTCCTCGGCCCGCCGGCCGGGACGACGACGAGCGTCTCGCGGTCGAAGCCGAGGTCCTTGTTCTTCATGTAGTCGATCTGGAGGACGACGACGATGATGCCGATGATCATGAAGACGGCGATCGCGAACTGGACGACGACGAGGGCCTTCCTCAGGGCTTGCCCCTTGGCCCCCGACCCCAGCTTGCCGCGGACGGTCTTGACCGGCTCGAACGAGGACAGGACGAAGGCCGGGAACATCCCGGCGCCCAGGCCGGTGAGGAGCATGATCACGACGAGGCCGGCGAGAACGGTGGGCGTGAGGATATCGGCCGACGTGAAATTCTTTCCGGTCAGGCTGTTGAAGGCGGGCAGGGCGGTCACGACGACGAGGATCCCGAGGGCCATCCCGGTGACGGACAGGAAGAGGGACTCGCCCAGGAACTGGCGGACGAGCTGCTTCCGGCTGGCCCCGAGGACCTTTCTCAGGCCCACTTCCTTGGCCCTGAGGGTGGACCGGGCCGTGGAGAGATTGACGAAATTGAACCCGGCGATGAACAGAACGAAGAGGGCGATGGCCCCGAAGAGGTAGACGTACTGGATGTTGCCGGGGCTGCCGAGCTCGCCCTCGTAATTCGACCGGAGGTGGATGTCGTAAAGGCTTTGAAGCTCGTACCAGCGGCCGACGCCCCGCTGGCGGAGGAAATCGCCCCACCTCGCCTCGACCAGCTCCCGGACCTTGCCGTCGAGGGCGGCCATGTCCGTCCCCGGGGCCACGAGGACGTAGGAGTAGGCCCCGAATGAATAAAACTCGTCGAGCGGGTTCCGCGGCGGCGGGAGGGCCTGGCCGTCGGCCCGGGCGGGGACGGGGACCCGGAATGTTGCCGTCGACAGCAGGAGGTTGAAGCGGAAGTGGGAATTCCTCGGGACGTCGCGGATGATACCGGAAATGGTGAAATCCGTCCGCTGGGGGCCCTGGGCGATAGCGATGACCTTGCCCAGGACGTCGCTCGTCCCGAAGATCTGCTTGGCCGTGCTCTCGGTCAGGACGAACTGATGCGCTCTCTCGAGGGCCGTGGCCGGATCCCCGGCCAGGAATTCATGGGTGAAGATCTCGAAGAAATCCTCATCGGCGGCATAGGAATCGGGGATGTCGATGTTCCGCCCCTCATAGACGAACTGGGCTCTGCCCAAGTTCAACAGCCGGGCATAGGCGACGACTTCGGGGATCGTTTCTTTTACGGCCGGGGCCAGGGCCGCCGGCGAGGCCGCGAACCGGCGCGTCGTTCCCCCGATGGTGCTGTGAGCGTTGAACCGGTAGATCCTGTCGCCCTTGGTGTTGTATCTATCGTAGCTGAGCTCATCGGCGACGAACATCAGGATCAGCAGGCAGCAGGCCATGCCGATGGCCAGGCCCGCGACGTTGATCAGGGAGAAGCCCTTGTATTTCCGCAGGTTCCGGAGCAGGACCTTGAAAAAGTTCGCTAGCATGGCATTCTCCTTATTTGAAAGGGCAGCAGTAAACGTGCCAATGCATTTCTTTGTTTCCCGGAGAGCGGGAAGGCCTGCGCCGTTCTGGGCGTCCGTTTCCGAACACCCTGTGTCCGCTCAGGGACATCGGCGTCGCCTTGCTTGAACACGAGGCGCGGGTCTTGTTCTCATTCCCGACGATAGGATCCCGGAGATCGGCTAGCCGCCGAAAGACCAATTTTTCTCTGAATAGTGGAGCGGGAAGCCTGTCGCCAGGACCAGAACCAGGCAGACAATGACCGATGGTGTTTTTTTCATTGCATCCTTAAGGCTTTGATAATTCCTGATCACAGATCACTCCCCGTCATTGATGAGTTTAGCGCCCCCCGATGGGGATTTTCAAGTGGAAGAACGGCTTTCCGGAGGGGTGGTCGATCGGTTGAACTGCCTATTTTTGATGTGATACGCTCATTTCTGGACTTCCGTGAAAATGAGGCACGACGTGTTTGAAGAATTGGAAAGGATCAACGCCCGCCCCAAGCCTTTCGAATTTTACACCGCGCGCGACTTGTGGACGGATGAGCATACATCGAAGCGGATGCTCGCGTTCCACCTGAACGAGGACATCGATGTGTCATCGCGAAAAGCGGAGTTCATCGACCGCTCGGTCGAATGGATCACTTCGCGTTTCAAGGTCGGAGCGGGAACGAAGATCGCTGACTTCGGCTGCGGCCCGGGATTGTATGCGTCGAGACTGGCTCAAAGGCGGGCGGACGTGACGGGAATAGACTTCTCGAAGAGGTCGATCCGGTACGCGAAGGAAGTCGCGGCCCGGGAGAAGCTTCCCATTCATTATGTCCATCAGGATTACCTGGAGTTCGAGACCAATGACCGTTTTCATCTCGTCCTGATGATCATGTGCGATTTCTGCGCCCTGAGCCCTATCCAGAGACAGACGATGTTGAGCAAGTTCCACACCCTCCTCGAGCCGGGCGGAGCGGTTCTCCTCGATGCGTATTCCCTCGAGGCCTTCGAACAGCGAGAGGAGGCAGCGAGGTACGGGGCCGACCTCCTCGATGGTTTTTGGTCCCCAAACAGGTACTACGGATTCCTGAATACGTTCAAATATGAGGAAGAAAAGGTGGTCCTTGACAAGTATACGATTGTCGAGGCAACCCGCACACGGACGATCTACAACTGGCTGCAGTATTTCAGCCGCGAAGCCCTGGAGAGAGAATTCGCGAAGTGCGGATTGACGGTCGAGGAGCTCTATTCAGATGTCGCCGGCGCTCCATACGACGAGGACGCCGAGGAATTCGCGGTCGTCGCCCTTAAAAGATCATAGGGGATCTCTTGCTTTCTTGATAGATCAGGAACGTGCTTCTAAGCGATGATGCCAAAGCCATGCAACCTAATCGATGATAGTATAATTCCCGTCGGCGATCTTGGCGCCGTCGGCGAACAGTACGACCCGATAGGTCCCGGGCTGCCAGCCGCCCCGGTCCCGATAACCGAACCCGCCGACGTGCTTGGAGCCCGTCCATTCCGGCTGGAAATTGAAAGCATAGGTATTTCTGCTCATTTCCCGGCCGTCCGGAGCGTAATAGACGGCTTCGATCGAAAAATCGATCCGCCGTCCCGGAGCCGGGTATTCGAAATGAAGTTCCCACCAGATCAAACGGCTGACCGCTTGGGGGAATGTCGCACGATAATCCCGGGAGCCGTCCGCGACGCCCTCCATTCCGGCTTCATAAAACCTCAAAGCTCTCAAGACCGGAGAATGCGAAGCGAAGGTCGCGGTCTCCTCCCGGTCCTCGAGCCGCAGTCGGACCGGCGGATCGACCTTCTGCACGGGAGGCTTTCTTTCAACCGGAGGCCGGACGTCCGTCCCGGAGGGTACGCTCCGTTTCAAGATGTCGCGCAGCGCCCCGATCACCTCGTCGATGAGCACGAGGTCGTCCTCGTAGTCGTCCTTGTTCAGCAGGAAACGCCGCTCCGCGAGGCTGATCGTCCGGCCGAGATCGTTCACGGCGGCCGTTAGGCGGGCCAGTTCTTCTCCGGCGGCCGCCGCCCTCAGATCCTTGTCGAGAAACCGGGCGGCATGGATCGTTCCCCGGGCCGAGGCGAGCCGGTTCCTCACGTCCCTCAACTTGGCATCGCAGGGCAGCGCGTTCAGGGCGCGGCGGGCGTTTTCCATGGTCTCGACCGAGCGTGTCACCCGGTTCGGCAGGTTGCCTTTCTGCCTCAGGGCCTCCTTCAGCCGCGGAAGCAGGTCGCGCTCGATCCAGCGGATGACCGGCCCGGCGACGATCTCGATGACGATCTGATTGCTCGTGACGTTGATCAGCAGCTTGGCGACCTGGCGGCGGATTTCCCGGCGCATCTGGAGCTGCAAGGCCCGCCTTGCGGATTCGACGTCATGAAAGCCGAAGCCGAATATTTTCTCCGTTTCGCCGTCGATGAATTCCTCGACCTTGCGCCGGGCGTGCCCGGCCGCCTTGTCCACGGCTTCCTCCCAGCTTTCCGAGGTCAGGATGTCGCGCAGGCCTTCGGATTCCAGCCGGGAGGCGAAGTGGTCGCGGGCCAGCTTGATGATCGTCCGGGACCTCTCGTCGCGGGACCGGATCAGGTCCTCCGGTTTCAGGGGCGTGATCGGCACCTGGGCCAGGTGCTGGTACTTGAGGACGACCTCGTTGAGGAGAAGGGGGGTCTCCACGAGGAGATCCAGCTCCTCGATCAGCCCCCGCCGCGTTTCGGCGTTCTTGAAATCCCGGAATGCCGTATGGTATTCGGCGGCGACGCGTTCGGCTTTGCGGCCGTATTCGACGACTTGGCGGCCATCGGGGCTTGGGGTGTTGAGCAGCCATTCGAGCTCGCCGTCGAGTGTTTGGATGTTCCGGTGCTGCGTTCTCAAAGCCTCGAGATACCGGGTCAGCGCGGCCCCTTTTCCGCAGTCGCCGGGCTCCTGTCCGGAAGGCTCTGTTTTCGGCGGGCCGATGTCCCGGGAGGTCGACAGGCGGCGAAGGAAGCTGTAAAGCCCGTCACCCTGCATCCGGACATGGAGCGTTTCGGCTTTGCCCCGGATCAAGTCCGGGTTCACGCCGTCGGACAGGGTCCGGATCGTGATCCTCAATTGGCCGTCATCCGTCCCCCAAGTCCAGCCGTTCCCTCCTTGGGACGGTATGGCGGTATAGGATCCGAGCGGCAGCACTCTCGACCGGAACGGACGGTTGGCGACCGCCGCGCTTTGACGCATCCGCTCGTTCCGTTCGACGGCGTCCTTCACCGTCCTCCGCTGGCTTTCGGCGAAAGACCTGAAGTTGCCGGACAGCTTATCGCCGGAGTAAAAATAGATGTGCAGAGAGACGCTGGCCGGCTGTGGGCCCGCGCCGGGAATGTTCGCCCGGCTGTCGATCTCCAGACGGTTCATCATGGATCCCCCGGCGCCGAACATGGACCCCAAAGTCGTTACGGCATTGTACTTGGTCTCCGCTCCGCTCCCCATCGCCGCCGTCACGGCCCCTTCGAAATAACGTCGCAACACGGCCGATATCTCCCTGTTGATCTCGTCCGGCATGCTTCCGGACGGGGCCCGAAGGTGGGCCAGCGCCTTCTCGCTCAGTTGAATGGGGCTTTCCGTTCCGCCGAAAAGCGCGGCGGCGAACGCGAAGACCGATATGGCGGCTTTCGGAGTCCGGTATTTCATCGGTTACCCTTTCTTCCACTCGTTTGTCTTCTGTCTTCCTGCCGACCCGGGCCCGGCGTTTCTTTTACGCTCCGCCGGCCCGCCTCCTCGCAAGAGGACCATGGCACATCCTAATCGAATTCCGTTCGAAAGGGCAAGAGATCGGGCCGCCGTCGCGTTCTTGTGGCGGCTGGCGGCGCAGGCCTTCCGGGCGCCGTAGGAGCGGATGATCTCGGCGTTACCTTGGAACTGCGGCCGTCGTTTACCCTGATCATCTCTCCACGCTATCCGCCACGTCATCGCGTGCGGAAAGATCTGCTTTGCCTCGGAAGGAACCCTCGTGCCTTGACACTCTTTGGAGCCCGAAAGTAACATGTATCCGCTGCCCGGGATCGCGTCTTCCTGGGCAAGGGTGTGAGGCGGCCGTGGACCTGATCATCGAGCCGATGGGGAGCGACTTCATCCTCTGGCGCTGCCTGCATGGCGGGCCCTTAGGCCCGCGGACGATCGACGCGCCAGAACCGCATCCAGAGATCGATTGGACGGCGACCAGGGCCAGAAACCTTCCCCTTCTTAAGAAGCTGATCGAAACCTATGGGACGTGCGCCATCGTGGCCCGGCGAGACGACGAGGTCATCGGCGCTCTCCGATTCTACCCGAAGGCCCTGTGCACGTTCAGCGCAGTTGGCGGAGTCGCCTTCTGCCTCCAACAGGCCTTTCCGGCCGGGCCGAAGGACGACCTGGTCGTTGGTCCGTTCCCTCCTCTGGACGCTCTTGCGGACAAGACCTTGTTCGTCCACTGCTTGATGATCGTCGCACCGAAGGACGAACCTGCGCGCTATAGACGGAAAGGTGTGGCGACGCAGATGGCGCTCGAAATGGTCCGCTGGGCGCGCGATCGGGGCTGGCAGGCGATCGAAGCCTACGCCTACGAGGAGATCCCGACGCTCTATGAGATCGCCGGTGTCGCCGGAAGACGGTTCTGGCGGAAGATCGGCTTCCGCATCGTCCAGGCCGACACGGAACCGGGCCTGACCGGCGAGCTGCTCGAGACCGTGCGGGCGGAGGCCGTGGCCGCGGGCATCCCGGCGGAGCGGGCAGCCGACAGGTTCAAGATGCGGCTAGATCTGTCCGCGTAATAAGAGATCCGGCCCTTCTTAATGAAATGCGGCGCCTGCCCTCGAAGTAAAGAGAAAAAATTGCCGCAGATTGACAAGAAGCCTTTTTTTTCGCTGGGCGTGGAATCGTCAATCTCGGACTTAGTATCAACCCCTCCCCTCACACACGGAGGATAGTCCGGCCGCGGGCCGGTGTCAAGAAATCAAGATTCGGGGCCCGGCATCGCGGAGGGCGGTAGGCCGCACGGATCGGCCTGGAAGACGGCCAAACGAGGCGGTTCTTCCTCGATCATCCCCGAAGTTGATCCGATCACCGAAGGTCTGGATGGCGACGATGACCCCGGGGACGAGGTTCCGATCGGGAAAAGCGTCACAATTTTTTGAACCATATCTTGTATTCGAGGAGGAGAGCGCGCCCGGTCCGATTCGAACGGACGACCTGCGGATTCGAAGAACGCCGTTCGCCCTTTTTAACTGACAGATATCAAAGGGATTTCAATGGGGTCAGCAGGCGTCTGTGCTCGAATTGTGCTCAAACTTCCTCGGTGCTTTCGTTAAATTCCACCCACATTCCTTTTTCGAGTGCGTTCCATTGTATGTCTTTAGATTTCTTAAAAGGTGGCAGAATGATATCGTCTAATTGAGGAGAACGACCATATAAACCTCGTGACTCGGGCTTATATTTAACAAGAAAGACAATCGTTGGGTGCTTTAATGACCTGATTCGATATGCTTTCGTTTGCTCCTCTTTATTGTATCCTATCCATTCTAAGATGGATTCTTCTGGTGGATACCATCTGAAGATTGGTAATATCGAAAAGTGCCACCCGAGGAATCTATAGAGATATTGGCTTTTCGGTGTTCTGACAAACTCCATTCTCCCATGTAGCCATTTAAGAAGGTCCTTAAATAAAAAACCCCGGGCTTCAATAAATGGAATCTGCTGTGGAACATATTTCTTGAGTTTAAGTTTCGCGGCTAGATCCATTTTCATTTCTGAGGCCGCATCTTTGCCTGTTTCAAACCATGACTTTTCACGGTCGTAAGCCAATTTAGTAGTCCCCTCAGGAAATATTATTCCGCTGTCAGCCCGAATGTCAATGAAGTTAACACTCTGTGCCTTAGTTAGCCGTTGAGAGTTCAATAGCGATTGACGGCACTGATAATTTCCTAGTTGTAGATATCCGTTGAGGAGCCGCCAGGGCCTTCAACGCAGGAACGTCGAGCACGTTGATGGCCTCGCGCGTCTCTGCGAATTTCACGCCCAAGTAGCGCTCCGTCGTGAGGACGGAAGCATGGCCGAGGAGCCGCTGGATCTTCGTCAGCCCCACTCCTCGATTGTAGAGCATCGTGGCGAAGGTCCGTCTTACGTCGTGGAACCAGTAGCCCTTCGCGGCCAGCCCGGAGCGGCGGAGCGCGCCGCGCACGGCCGTCTTGATGTCGCCTATCTTCTTGCCTGAGTAGGTGAAGACGTAGGGCGTAGTGCCGTTTGTCCCTTTCAGTCTCCACAGGGCCTCACGGACCATCGGGAGCATCGGGATTTCTATGCAGCCACCGGTCTTCTGCATGAAGAGGGTGATGCAACCGTGTTCGAAGTCAATTTGATTCCAGCGGAGGCCAAGCAGGTCCGACTTCCGCAGCCCTGTGCCCACGGCCACGGCCAGGATGGGCCGCAGGTGCGGCGCAGCCGAGTTCACGAGTATCTGGAGTTCATCCTCTGAAAAGACCTTCTCTCTCCGCTTATTCTTCTGCTCAGGGAACATCTTGACGCGGCGGGCTGGATTGTCCCGCGTGTAACCCTCATCAACGGCGAGGTTGAACAGGTGACGCAACAGCGCCATTTCGCGGTTGACCGTCGCACCGGAGACATGGGCCCGCCTAGCCCTTTTATAAGCCTCTACATCGGCCTTAGTGATGGCGTGCAGGAACATCTCGCCGAAGAACGGAATGAGGTTCCCGAAACTCGACCTGTCACGCCGTAGAGAGCGCTTGTCCGCCTTCAACGTGAAGTATTCCGTCACCATCTCGGAGAACCGCCTTCGCTCGTCCTTGACTTTCACCTCGTGACGGCCGTCCTCGATGCGGCGCCTGATCTCTTCCATTGTCCGCTCGGCGAGAGCCCGATCCGTCCCGATGCTCTGACGGACAAGACGCCCCTTGAATCTGTAACGAATCCACCAGCGACCGCCGCGCTGGTAGACACCCTTGACAGGCTTAGGCTTTCTCATTACTTTCCTCCACTCTCTTCCCAGCCTTATTGGCTCTGGCGTTAGGTCTTAGTGAGTAGCGCACCTTCTATCGCTCAGTACTATCCCTTCTTCTTAATAGAACCGAGTCCATTTTCGAATCTTATCCCTGATGAAGCGGTATTAGTTACTATCTCAGTTTCTTTAGCGGTTGCGCTTGGCTTCGACACAGTTCCCAAGGGAATTAACTCCATGCTTCCATCAGGCCTGCTGTCGATGGCTTCCATCGCTTCTTTAGATAGACGACCAGGCGAGGCTTTTTCCCCCAGGGTGATTAGAACCTTCCTTATTACATCCGCCAACTTCTCTACAGGCCATCTTTTTTCATCTCCGTGGCCCGCTCGCCGAGCGTCCGTCAAATGTGCAATCTCAAGGCTAGCGCGGATGGCATGCTTTTTAAGCAAATCTCCTTCTTCTTTCACAAAATATCTTTTTCCCTTTATCAATTCGGTCTATTTCCCATTCTTTTTTTGAACAATATTGCTCAGCCACAATATTGTTTCCGTTTTCTACTTCTTTCCCAAAAAGAAAACAGAATAAGTTTCGGTAGTGTATAGCGAAAGCCTCAATCAATGCATTATTTAATCGCCGCTTGTCATCTTTTGAGTTTGCAATTAGAGATACTGAAGGATCGATTAGGATATTTGCAAGCCAGAAAAGCATCTCGATTTCATATTTAACGTGCTCATAAGAGTATTTAAGAAAGTCATCATCGCTCTCGGGTCTTGCCATCGTCTATCCCCTTTTCTTGGCCAGCCATTCACTGATGGCCTGGCGAAGCACAGATGAAAAACTGCGGTGTTCACGTTCAGCAATCCTTCTAATCTTCTCATCCATCGCAGGAGGAACCCTTATCACAGTTTGAACCATTCTGCCGATTAGTCTCTTTTTCGTCTTCATGCGCTAAATGTAATTAATTTAATCCTATCTCGTCAAGCAGAGAATACGAACTACTAATCCTCTCGAAAGAATGGGGCCTTGGCCAGGCTCTCAATCCGGCTCGAATTTGATAAACTCGTTTCGGACCGGGTCCAGGTATCTGTCTTCGGCGGCCCTGCGCAATTCCCGGGCCAGGTCCTCGACCGCATGGGACGAGAGTTCCCCAAGTTCCCGGTCGTTGACGATAACGTTGCCGCGGATGGTCAGCCTCACCTTGACGCCGTTCGCCAGATCGAATTCGTCCCGTTTTCCCGCCGCCTCACGGAACAGTTCCCACAGAGTTCGTTCTTCGGGTCTCATTTATTTCACCTTGCCCTTTCTCGCGATGGCAGGGGCGGTGCCGCGCTGTGTCAGCGTGAGGTCCGGGGCTGGGGGCTGCGGGAGCGGCGGCGCCGTGCTGCGCCTCGCGTCGAGCCGGGCCTCCAGCGCCCGCTTGCGCTCGTAGTCGGTTTTTTTCTCGGCTCGGTATTCCTCCAGGGTCAGCGGGTCCAGGCCCGACTTGCCCCGCTCCTGGTTCCGAAGATAGAGCCCCCGCTTCTCGTTCTGCGCCTTCCAGGCTTCGTCCGCCGCCCGCTTGTCGGCCTCGTGCTTTCTCGCTTGGGCCGGGGTCATGTCCTTCATGAAGCCCCCGTCCGCGTAGCCCGCCCAGTTGCACTTGATGCAGGCTCCACCGTCCTTCTGCTTCCAGTAGTCGCGCTGTGTCACCATGCCGCACTTCGAGCATCGCATCAGAACGAAGCGCGGCCTGGAGTTCACCCGCTCCATGACCCGCTCGCGGAAATCGCGCCACTCCGCAGGGAGCGCGTGCTGCAGGCAGAGTTCCAGGTCCATCGGCTTGTCGCGCCGAAGGTCCATCGTCTGCGGCCCCCGCGTCGGCGGCGCAATCTCGGTCTCTACGCGTTCCCGCCGAAGGTCCGTCGTCTGCAGCAGCCTGCCAGCCTTCGGTGCCTCGGCCGTGCTCTTTTCCGATATCATTCTTCACCTCCTCGTGATTTTGCTTTCTATTCCGGACTGATGTCGTGCTCCACGACGCCGAAGATAATCCCATCTTGCTCGTCCCGCGAGGCCAATGTCAGGGCCCCGCAAGCCGCGTTCGCGCAATCGTCGTGCCCGCCCGGATAATGCGTGATGAGGTCCTTCCCGCCGCTCCGGGCCCGGCGCTCGAGCCCCGCGAGTTGCGCCGCGAGCCGCTTCTGGTCCAGGAGTTCCGCCGTCCCGTTTGTGATGAGCGGCTGCGCCTCCAGGTAAATCTCCGAGGCCGTGAACTCCGACGCCCTCACGTCAATCCCGCGCTCCCGGAAGGCCTCGCTGACCCATTCCCCCGCGAAGCGGTCCGACGTGACCTCGCGTATCCCGTAGGCCTTGAGCAGGCCCGCATACTCCTCGACCACGCCGGACGGCTGGAACGGCGGACGGCGCTCGCGCAGCACGTCCAGGATGAGCCGCCCGCTCTTCTCGCGATGAGCGATGGCGAGCGTGAACGAGTCCTGGCGGCCGCCCGAAGGGTCCGCGAAGGCGTAATAACTGACGCCCCCGATTTTCGGCAATTCGAAGCGGCCCGGCACCGTCACGGCCTCCACGAGGTCCGACCCGATGAACGCCGCGATATCGGACCGCCACTCCCCTTCCCACTCGCTCCGCGCAGCCTCCGGGTCCTCGCGGAGCGCCGCCTCGATGAGTTCAGCGCTCACGGTGGGATTCATCACCCGCGTCGGTGCCCTCCAAATCAGAGGGCCGCTGGCCTGGCCGTAATAGTTCTTGAACATCTCGAAGAGCACACCAGTCCGACTGTAAGGCGTCGAAATGCCAATAAGCATAGACCCGGGCACTGTCGCCAGCGCCGGACGGATGGCTGCTAGGATTTCCTTGTCGGGATTCGCCGACTCCTCAGAGCGCCAGAACGCAATCTCCTCCAGGATGGCGCAGATAATCGTATAGCCCCGGACCCCTCGGAAACTCGCCGTTTTGACGGCAATCCCCACGCTGTTGCGGAGTAGGATCTCGTCCGCCGTCTGCTTTTCGATGAGCCCCCTCAGCGCCTTCACATTGTGAAAGATGCCTTGGATGTAGCCCATGATGATGCCAGCCTGCTGGCGGTCAGTGGCGATGATGAAGACCCAGCCCCGCTCCCCCGGGCTGAGGTAGGGCCGCCAGTCCCGGAACGTCACAATGAACACGCCGTTGAGCCCGGTTATGTAACTCTTGCCGCCCCGGCGACTGATGATGGCCCAGGCCTCCCGGACCTGCTCCATCGGCGGCGTCTCGCGCCCCGTGCAAGCCTTGAAGAGCGCCAGGTCCTGCGGGTCTTTTATCCCCAGCCCGTAAATCGCTCGCAAAAAGACCTCCCAATTCCGCCAAGTCGTCGGGTCCTTGAACAGCGGGGCGAAAAGAGCCTTGGACTTCATCGCCTGGATGATGTCAGACACGTCAGTTCCTCCGGTCCTCGTCGGCGCGGCGGGTGTGGATGACCTCGATTCGGAGCACCGTCAGCCGCTCGAGCATGGGTCGGAGGCCGTTAGCCTCATCGGCTTCCAGGGCCCGGCCTACCTCCCGGACTGCCCAGGCTAAGAGCCGACAGCGGGCGGAACAGAACAGCGTCCCACGCCTGCGCCCTTCGAGGCTACGCAGGCAAGTCGGGCAGACCCTTGCTCTCCCCTCGGAAGCCGCTGCGTTCGCCCCGCAGAAAGCGTTAACACCACGGTTGCGGCCCTGTCCCGGCTCAGCCCGAGACTTCATCGGGCTACTCCCCTGCGGCGCCGTCCTCATGCTCGCCGCTCTCGGTCTCATCATCAACCGCAGCAGCCTCAGCCTCACGAGCCCGGCGCTCCTCCTCCTCGCGCCCCACCTTCTCCAGCAGTTCCATCGGGCTCAGGTCCACGACCTCGAGGGCCTTGCGATCCAGACCGAGGGCCAGCAGATCCTTGGTGATTTGAGCGTTGAGGGTCATCCACAGCGCCAGGATGGAATGGCCTTCCAGCAGACCTTCCTTGTATCGGTCCGGCCGCAGAAGGCCATGCTCGGCCAAGTAGGACTCGATTAGCCGGGCCGTCGCCAACTTTCCCAGCATCCGGTCCAGCAGGCATCGCCGCGCGGCCGTCAGGTGCTCCTCCCCTTCCGGGCAGAGATCGCGGAGGAGATCACGACGGAGGGCCTTCAAATAGCGCCGGACCTCGGGCCGCCTGCGCAGGAGTTCATCCTTGTGGGCGACGGAATAGCCTCCGTGACGGGCCAGGGGGCCCTTGGGTAGCGTTTCCTGAGCCATTTTAACGCTTCTGCTCATCTTCTCGCTCCCTGCTATCCCTCAACTAAAACGGCCGATTTGAGCACAGTTTGAGCACAAGCCGGGACCGTCGAGGCCGCGTTCTCCCCATATGGAGGAGCCGTTGGTCAGTGCCTTTGTAATCCGATGCTCTATCCTGCAAGCCTGATGAAACAGAGGACTTTGAGGGCGAATTCTTATAGGCTGTAAATCGTTATCAAGTGCCTCAGTGAGACAACTAAAGTGCCTATATGAGACAACTAGCCTCGGTGCCGAAACCGCCGCTGCCTGAAGAACCGCTTTAGTTGTGTCTATGTGAGACAACTGAAGGCGTTCTAGTTGTTCCTTATAGGCACTCTTTTTAGAATTTACCAGGTATCTACAACATCGCATCGTGCTTCCCTGTGAGGCGATACGTGTTCGGATTCCTATAGAGCCCACCCGGATTGGTACGTTCAACCCATCCGGCCGCGACGAGTTCCTTCGCCGCATCGTAAAAGGCTCTTCGATATGTGAAGCCGGACTGTCCTGACAATTCCGAGAAGTGAAGTTGGATATCTCCGTTGTTTTTGCGGTTGTACTTGGCCTTGAGATGGATGTAGAAGACCTTTGCCCGGGGAGAGAGGACGCGCCACTCATCGCTTCTAAGGGCCCGCCGCTCGAGCGCAACAAAACTTTGATGGTAGTCACGTCGGCCTTTTTTCAATCACTTTCTCCCCGGAAAAAACGGCCATGCGGAACCCAAGGACAGCCGGGGAGGTCTGGAGCCCTGAGCCCCGCAGGCCGCAGAGATTTTTCAAATTCATATGCGCCCCCGCCGCAGCATCTGGCTGACACTTCGGACCTCGCGCTGCTCGATCCAGCGCTCCATCGCCTCGGCCAGGAAACGGACTGCCCCTCCCACCTTAATGAAAGGGATGCGCCGCTGACCGACGAGGCGCCTCACGTGGCCCTCGCTCAGCCGGAGGGCCTGGGCCACGTCGCGTACCGTCAACAGTGCGATCATCATCCGCCTTGAGGCTACCACCTAGAGAAAAGAAACGGATCCGAAGCGTCGAGGCCGAGGTAAATTGCGACCTTCGCCGCTAACCCCCGTGTGCGTTCTGAATCGCGCAGCAAGCCACGCTCAAGCCGGGACAAGGCTGCGCGGTCGATGCCGCAAGCGATGGCGACCTTATCGAGACTTTGACCTCTCAGAACTCGCGCGGCTCGTAGAGGGCTGACTTTCATAATCGTTGCCTCCGAAAAATCATTGACGACAACAAAATAGATGATTACAATCGGAATGGGAATATCATAATTCGGACGTTGCATATGGGTAGTAAACGTAAAGAGCACATGACAATTCTGGATAATATGACGTTTGATGTTGCGGACACCTGGAAAAGAATAGTGAATAACGCCCCTCACCCGCCACCATGCGCCTGCGAGGCCTGTCTTTATTCACTTTATCGAAAGCGGCTAACTAAAGGCCGCCCTTATGGTAGGCTGACGTTCTTCGCCAACTGGCTCATCCACAGGGCCCGGGTGGAATACCTTGTTGAGCATCACAAGTTCGAGAGAACCTTCACGTCCAGCGGGCCAGCGTGGAGGGTAAAGATCTCCGATTATGATAATGCGCCTGTCTCAAAGGCGCGAAAATACATCGACCAACTTAATGAGGACGAATCTATCGAGGATATTACGCGCGACCTGGAACGCATCCATTTCTATGTCATGAAGAGTCGAGTTGAGGGAACTTCGTTTCTAAAGTTATTAGATGGGCTCGCGCAGGAGAGATATGAGGAGTGGCTCCAGACTCGGCAGGATCTGCGGGTTGTATGGGAAAAAAACCTAGAGGACCTCGCTCTCCTTCAAAAAATCGTAGATTTCGTCCGTTCCAGCCCCGAGCGAACGGCAACGAAACGTGACCTGGAGCGTAGGTTTCAAGGCAAGCATGTGGCAGACTTGGACTGCGCTCTCTCAATAGCGTGGTTTTTCCCCGCGCTTCGGCAGCGAAAAAAGGGGAAGTCCACCATTTTCTATTGGAAGCGCCCGATGGCGGGGGAGATTCGGGCCTATAATCAGCGTGTCTCAGAATCCATCATCGCCGCTAGAAATCCTTTCTCTTCGTCTTAATGCTCGGGCGTAATAACGCCAACATGAGAATCCTGGTAGGCCCCGAGCGTCTTTTCCTAAACGGGAAGCGGCCGGGCATCTACACTGCCTCCCCTAGGCCTCTTCTTTTTCCCGTGCTTTTTATATATGCTACAAAGTAGGAGCAAAAATGAGGGAAGACATAAGAAAGATTATTTCGTTTCAAAAACAGAGGGATTGGAAGCAATTCCACTCGCCAAAGAACCTTGCTATCTCGCTTGCTCTTGAGTCCGCTGAGATCCTCGAATTGTTCCAATGGAGCAAGGACAATTCTCTACCAGAAGGCAAAAGGGTAAGTCTTGAGGAAGAAATCGCCGATGTGTACTACTTCCTCCTCCTTCTCGCTCACGAAACAGGCGTAGACATCCGCAAGGCTTTCAATAAAAAGATGGTAGTCAACGCAAAGAAATATCCGATAGATAAATCAAAAGGTAGTTCAAAAAAGTATACGGAGTTGAAATGAGAATTCTAGTTCAACCCGCTTCAGGAACTGAAGCAAAGAAACATTATGAGGATACAATTTCGGCGGGCATTAATCCATTATTGCTGAAGGGGTATCTAACGGAAGAAGAATATTCAAAGGTTCTTTCGATTTCTCCATATAGGGTTCAGATCTGGGGAATCGTCCCGAGGGAAGCGGGGATACCCCGCTCCCAATGGGTCCGGCTATCCGAGGGCGATATCGCCGTCTTCTATAAAGAAAAGAGATTCTATTTCGTTGCTAATGTTCTATATAAAAAGCACATAAAGAGGCTCGCTCAAGATCTCTGGGGTCAGGACAAAGACGGGAGGACTTGGGAATATATCTACTTCCTAAAGCCAGGCAATGAAATCTCTGTCAAATATGTTCCCTCTGTCCTCGGCTATAAAAAGAATCACGTTTTCCAAGGAGCACAACTGCTATCCGAAGAGCAATCTGAAAAACTCCTTGATTACCTTATCGAGAAATCGGGCGAACTGATCGACGAGGAGGATGTAGAACCTACACAAGAAGAAGTCGCATCCTTCTCAAGCCAAGTGCGAAAGGTCAACTCGCCAGAGGAAGCGAAGAAAGAAATCGAAAGACTTGCTGAGATTCTCAAAAACAAGCCTGTGAGAGAACGGATCAAGAACGCTAAGTCATTGGTGAGAAACCCTCGCATCGCTCGGCTAATTAAGGAGCAGGCTAACTACACTTGCGAAATATGCGGAACTCTACCTTTCATCAAAAAAAGCGGCATCCCCTACGCAGAAGCCCATCATATTTATGAACTCGCCGTATCCAGAATCGACCATCCGAACCAGATGATGTGTGTATGCCCTACATGCCACAGAGTTATCCACTATGGAAATGACGAATCGTTAAAGCAAAGAGAATCGCTCAAGAACTAAGCGGTGGGCCTTCGTGTTCGCGGCTCTGGAGGAATAAACATCCCCGAGTGCTCGGCGCCGAACCCCGCCTGAAGTCAGGAGATTATCCGGCTGAGAAAAGCGCGCCCGCTTGGAGGGATGTGCCCAAGGATCTGGGCGAGAAGAAGCGAAAGCCACGTAAAAAGGAGAAGCCGTCCGTCAAGTAGACAGGTAGCATAGCGCTTCAGCCTAGGCGATTTTCACCATTCCAAATACGCCATTGAATTCGTTGTTCGCCAGCCTATTTGTGCCAATGAAGAGGCCGGTTGTATCTCCATAGACATTTAGGCCGACCGGCCTTAAGTCAAGATAGGAAACTACTGCTTCATCCTTAGACACCCTATATACTTGCACTAGGGGAATATTCTGAAGCATTATTCTTACTGCCCCTGTCTCATCAACAATGACTAGGCTAATCCGCTCGTCCTTCACTTCATTCTTTTCAACTAGCGGCTTCCATTTGGTCGCCTCTTTGGAGGTCGGGGCAAATAGCCATACTAAAGGAATGGTTCCCTTTCCAATTAAAAGAGGGGCCTCTGTTTTAAAAGTAATAGGCACTTTCCCATTAACCATACTATTGCTGCAGACCGTCAGTTTAGGGAATGCAATATATTCTTTTGGTAGGACAATATTAATGTCATCCATTATTCTTCTCGCCCGCCTCAAAATACCTATCAATTTTCTCCATTACTTTTCTTTTTTTCTTCGGCCTCACCAGAGTTAGCAAAAATAATACAACCGAAATAAATGCTGCCCAACATATAAATTTTATCATCCATTTTTCGATATCCGGATAAGATGATAGTATCTGGAGGCCAATCGGAATAATGGCTAGAATTAGGCCCCACGCAAAATAGTCAAAAGCATTTCTTATCGAAGTAATCTTTAGGTATTCTGCTTCAGATAGGGGAAATTGGCGCTCCTGGGCCGTTAAAACTATATTACCTTTATCCGCTATTTCTACTGTTTCTTTTCGAGATTCGCCCTGAACGTCCTTGGGTTCGGACTTTACGGACATCGTTGCTCCGAATAGCCGTCCCTAAAGTAATATTCCAAAAAAAATATGTCAAGACCTATACATTAGGATGTAGACCCTCTCCGACTGTGCTCAAATTGTGCTCAGCGGATGCTTATAACGGTGTAATACTGTATAAAATTGTGACAAGTCGAGGAAGCCATGAACGCGGACTTCGGCGGCCGGAAGTTGCTGATTTGCGAGGTTTATATGGGAAAAAAAGGAGAGCGCGCCCGGTCCGATTCGAACGGACGACCTGCGGATTCGAAGTCCGACGCTCTATCCAGCTGAGCTACGGGCGCGCGGCCTATCGATCGATCGTTTTGTCGTTCCTATCCTATGGCCGTGCCGATTATCCCGGCCTGCCCCGCAGAGAATAAAGTACGGCTCGCGAGATGTCAATGACGGCGCAAGCGGGCTCGGTCTGAGACTCCTACTTTTTGCCGTCCTTGATCACATTCGGAATGATGATCGCGGTCGCCGCTCCAACGGCCCCTACCGCCGACAGCATGGCGACCATCTCCAGATTCTGGCTATGGTTGAAGGTGGTGACCAGTCCCTCATTGGTGTTCTGCAGGACGGCGTACCACATCGAGCCCTTGGGGAAGATATCGAACAGGCTCTGGGCGGCCATCCCCCCCTCTTCGGGCTTGACGGAGGCCTGGACGGTCGCTTTCTGGATGTCCAGGATCTGCTCGGAGAAGCCGGGCCCCACGAAACGGAAGCTGTTCCCTTGTTCCGGGATGTGCCGCGAGAGGTCCTTGAATTCCTGGGTGGCGGTCAATCCGTTGCCCTGGTCACGGGCGCTGAGCATGGCATCCGTTACGTCGCCATGGGAGGCCAGGATCAGGAGGTCGCCGCTGCGGACGATCTCCGGCTGGATCGGGATGGGCAGCGGAAAAGCGGGCATCCTCAGCCTCTTGATGTTCTGGTCCTCGATCTTCTCGGCCCCGGCCATTTTGGAGGAGATGAAATCGAAGATCGTGTCGTCCTTGACCCCGAGCACGATGGCCAGGCCCGGCTCGCGGATCTCCAAGGGCGCCTGCCCCAGGGGGATGGTCGATGTCTTTTCCTTGTCGAGGGTCAGGAGGAAGCCCATGCTGCCGCTCAGGGATCCGAGCATGGCGTCGAAGGGGATGCCCTGCGCGTCGAGCATCATCCGGAAATTCCCGATACCCTTCTTGAGCGCCGGGATGCCGGACGCCTCGGCCTCGGTTTGAAGGATCTGCCAGATCTGGCTGAGCCGGCAATCGGCAAACTGGGCCAGGACCGTATCGGCGGGCAGCAGCTTCAAGGAGGTCAGCTCGTGGGGCTTGTCCTCCCACAGCTGCCAGAGGATGCCGTCCGCTTGGCCCGCGGGGTGATGGACGATGAACTTGCTGTGATGGAGGTCCTCGGTCATGGCCACCGAGCTCACGCCGATGCCGCTGATCTCGGACAGGCCGAACTTCTTGATGAGGGAGACGACGAAATCGTAGGCCCCCAGGATCTCTTCTTTCTTGGCCGGGTCCTCACCGGCCTGGGACTCGACGATGGTGCGCAGCTTCGCGGCGAAATCCTCGATTGCCTTGGCGATCTTCTCCGCGCTGATGTAGACATAGACGCTACCGCCCTTGTCCAACTTCGAGGTCACGGCGTCGAAGCTGGTCTTCTCAACCGACGGAACGCCGGCCGACGGGCCTTTGCACACCGCCAGGCATCCGACGAGTCCGACGATAATGAGCGCCGAAAGAAGTTTTCTCATTTTTCCCTCCCTGTTGATCGGCCCCCTAAGCTCCCGGAGTTATGGCTCCGCGGGCAGCTGATCATGGTTGGGGGGCTCTTCCCCTTAAACATGGGTTCTCTGCCTAGGATTTTACCTCATCACGCGAAGGCATTCAACCGGCCCCCCGCGCGCGGGCAAGCGGGTACCACACGCTCCCCTTCTATCTCCGATCGCCCCCTATACCCTTTCGTCTCGACATCCGGATCATGCAGGTGCGTGCCTAATGATGATGTGGATAGCTGTGGGGCCAGTTCTACGGCCGGCTTCCTGGCGCTCACAGGTCGGCGAGGAAACGGCGGGACCGTTATAGGAAGCGGGGAGCGAGGAAGCAGGGCAGAGCGCTTCGGGACGGGGCCGGGCGGCCTTGCAATCGGCAGCAAGGGAATCTAGAATAAGTCCAAGATCTCACTCCGAATGATCCGAAACGAGGGAGGCGGAATCATGGACCAAGACGCATGCTGCCCGAAGTTCGATCCGGCGCCCTGGGACGAGAAGACCTTCGAGTGGCGGGACAAGAAATTCGTCAAAGACAAGGTGCGAACGATCTTCCATATGCCTCTGAATTTCGGGGCCGTGGTCAGACGGCTGGACGGGAAGGTCCGGGAGGCGGGCGCCACGGTCCCCGATCATCTCGGTTTGTCGGACCACACATCGCGCTGGAACATGGACATGTACGTGGCCGTGGACAAGGACGTTCCGGATGCCGAGAACGTCACGCTGAGCGGTGCGTTCTTCAGCAAGGTCTACGAGGGGCCGTTCAAGGACACCGGGAAATGGTGCCGGGATTTCGAGGCCGCGGCGAAGGGCCGCGGGCTGGACGTCAAGAAGTGGTACATGTGGTACACGACCTGCCCGAAGTGCGCCAAGAAGTACGGCAAGAACTACGTGGTCATCATGGGGCGGACGAACGGGTAGGGCCGTCGCGTTGGTGGTCGGGCCTCGGAGCTAAGCGGGGCCGTATCCTGCGGGGAACAGGGAGGAGGCTGCTCATGAATAGGGTCGCGAATCCATGTCGAAAAGGCACCGCCAGGGAGTGCGGAGGTCCTCCGCGGATCGCGTTGAGGGCCTTGGGGGCCCCGCCCGTCGTCATCTCGGCCGTGGCCGTCGCTGTGGCGGCTCTCGCCGGGATCATGCTGGCGGCCTTCGGCGCCTCCTCCGCGTCGGCCCAGGACCAGCCGTTCATCGTCCACGACACGAAACCGGTCATCATGCACGGACCGTATCTTTCGTCGCTCGCGGAGACGGGGGCGACGATCGTCTGGGTGACGGACACGCCGTGCCACGCCAAGGTCGTGTTCGGGGCGCGGGGCGAGGCGCTGGGGCGGGAGGCGGACAACGCCGAGCACGGGCTGCTGCCCATCGGGACGCGGCACGTCGTCCACGTGAGCGGGCTCGAGGCGGGCCGGGAGTACGCGTACAAGGCGGTGGCGACGCGGGTCGTCAAGATGAAGGCCTACTGGCCGGAGAAGGGCCTGGCGGCGGAGAGCCCGGAGCGGACGTTCACGACCTTCGACCGGAAGAAGCCGGAGATGTCGTTCAGCGCCATCGCCGACACCCATGAGGACGCGGGGCGGGTCAAGGACCTGATCGGCGCGATCGATTGGAAGGGGGCAGACTTCGTCGTTCATCTGGGGGACGCCTTCCATGGTCTGGAGAGCGAGGATCAGCTGTTCGGGCGTTGGCTGGGACCGGCGGAACGGGCGGCGGAGGGGTCGAAGCTGCTGATGTTCGTCCGCGGCAACCACGAGATGCGGGGGACGTTCGCTAGGCAGCTTCTGGACTATGTGCCGACTCCGGAGGGGCGGTATTACTACGCGCGCGACCACGGGCCGGTCCATTTCATCGTGCTGGACACGGGAGAGGACAAGGCCGACGAGACCAACGTCTACGCCGGGCTCAACAAGGTCGAGGCCTACAGGGAGGAGGAGTTCGCCTGGCTGGAGCGGCATCTGGCGACCGAGAGGCGGGTCGAGGAGGCGCCCTTCCGGGTCATCCTTCTCCATCAGCCCAACTGGGGTTGGACGGGCGGGCGTGGCGAGCGGTGGACCGAGCTGGCCAATAAGGCCGGGGTCGATCTCGCGATCGGCGGGCACTTTCACCGGCTGAGGGTCTACGAGCCGGGGGGCGAGCAGGGCAACGATTTCACGGTGCTGGCGCTCGGGCAGGACCAGATCGCCCGGGTCGAGGCCACGGGGAGCGAGCTGCGGGTCACGGTCACGGGAAAGGACGGCACCGTCCTCGAGTCGCGGACCATCAAGGCCCGGCGCTGAGCTGAGCTCGAGGCGCGCGAGCGGGTTCTCGAGGAGCTCGCCCCCGCCCGGCGGCTAAAAAGCTCTTTCTGGGCCTGAAAAAGTCGATTAAGGCCCGTAATGCGGCCATAAAATTGGCTTATACTCTTTATTATCAGCTTTTTCCAGCAGCCAAAGCACGTCTGAAGAAATCGAACATTTTCCGCTCGCCGTAGGGGCCGCCCATGCCGTGGCCGCCGCCGGGGATGACCAGCAGGTCGAAGTACTTGCCGGCCTTGATCAGGGCGTCGACGACCTGCATGGTCGAGGACGGGTCGACGTTGGTGTCCATCTCGCCGAGGATGAGCAGCAGCTGGCCCTCGAGCCGGGGGGCGTTGTCGACGTTCGAGGAGGCGGCGTACTCGGGGCCGATCGGCCAGCCCATCCACTGCTCGTTCCACCAGATCTTATCCATGCGGTTGTCGTGGCAGCCGCACGAGGACACGGCGGCCTTGTAGAATTCAGGGTGGAAGAGCAGGGCGCCGAGGGCGTTCTGGCCGCCGGCCGAGTTGCCGTAGATGCCGACGCGGCCGATATCGTAATACGGGTACTTGGCGGCGATGGCCTTGTGCCAGAGTATGCGGTCGGGGAAGCCGGCGTCGCCGAGGTCCTTCCAGCAGACGTCGTGGAAGGCCTTGGAGCGGTTGCTCGTGCCCATCCCGTCGCACTGGCTGACGATGAAGCCCATCTCGGCCAGGGCCCGCATGTTGCTGTAGGCCTGGAACGACTTGGGGACGTGCGAGCTGTGCGGCCCGGCGTAGATGTACTCGATGACCGGGTATGTCTTGGCCGGGTCGAAGTCCGTGGGGCGGAAGATGACGCCCCAGATGTCGGTCCGGCCGTCGCGGCCCTTGGCGGTGAAGACCTCGGGCGGGCGCCAGCCGGCTTGGAGCAGGCCCGAGAGATCGCCCCGGCCGAGGGTCAGGACGGCGGCCTTGTCGGATGTCCGGCGGATAACGGTCGTCGGCGCCAGGTCGACCCGCGACCAGGTGTCGACGAAGAAAGCCATGTCGGGCGAGTAGGTGACCGAGTGGTTGGCGGGCTCCTCGGTCAGCCGGACGAGGCCTGTGCCGTCGAGGTCGACCCGGAAGGCGTGGAGGAAATAGGGGTCCTGGGCGGGGTCGAAGCCGCTGGCCTGGAAATAGACCTGCCGGGCGGCCTCGTCGACCTTGTCCACGGAGCGAACCACCCACTCCCCTTTCGTGATCGGGTTCTTGACGGCCCCGGTCGCGCCGTCGATGAGGTAGAGATGGTTCCATCCATCGCGTTCGGACATCCAGACGGTCTCCCGGCCGTCGTCGAGGTCGTGGCGGAACTTCTTGCCGCTGTAGGAGAAGAAGGTCGCGGCCTCCTCGTTGACGGCGGCCCGGGCCGCGCCCGTCGCGGCGTCGACCTCGATGACCCGGTAGACCTGGTGGCCGCGGCCGTTGTACTCGAAGTGGAAGGCCCGGCTGTCCTTCCGCCAGGCGATGCGCGACATCTCGTAGGGATTGGGGAAGAGGGCGTCGTCGATGGCCGTGCGGGTTCCGGCCTCCACGTCGAAGAGGACGGGCTTTTCGATGTCCAGGGCGTCGCCGGGCTTGGCATATTCCATAGTGTGGTGCTTCGGTTGGAGCTGGTCGTCGGGGGAGGATTCGACGTAGTGGACGAGGCGGTGGAAGCCGCGGCGCAGGCGGTAGGCGGCCAGTTTCTTCGAGTCGGGCGACCAGGCCAGGGATTCGAAGGTGTAGTAGTCGCCTTCCGAGCCGTCGGTGCTGAGGACGCGCTCCTGCGGGGCGCTCTTGGGATCGGGGGGACTCCCGGCGGGTTTGTCGCTCTTGGCCCGGACGCGGACGTTGTAGTTGCGGATGAAGGCCTCCCAGCGGCCGTCGGGCGAGGTCTTGGTCTCGGAGGAGGCGGCCTCGGGGGCCGGGCCCCGCTCCCACATCGACATGCCGCCGCGGCGGCGGGGCTCGATGGGTCCGAGCTTGCGGCATTCGTAGGTCCGCAGGTCGCAGGAATAGCGGAAACCGCCGGAGGCGAACTCGACCGATTTCCCGTCCGGAGTGAAGCGAAGGGGCATGAACGGCGAGAACGGCAGGTCCAGGGGGTCGGCCTTCTCGCCGGAGGCCTTGGCCAGGGCCGCTGCCAGGCGGGCGTGGTCGAACGCGGGGGCGATCTTGCGCGAGGCGGTGTCGGCCACGCGGTACTCGAAGCCGCCCTTGACCGAGACGCGGAACCAGTAGCGGGAGGTCTTCTCGATCCACGCCCCGCGGTCGACGATGTCGAGGGCCAGGGCTTGGTATGTGGCCCGCAGGCCCGTGGCCCGCTCGTACTCGGCCTGGGTGACCTGCAGCTGGGTCGAAGCGGATGCGGGGTGCGGGACCGTTGTCATCAGCGCGATCATGGCCATCGCTAGGACGAGCGCTGAAAGTCTATTTTTCATGGCATGCCTCCTTGGTGGCCCGCCGGGCGCTATGGACAAGCCTCGCGGCCGAGGACCTATCGTTCAGCCCATGATATTAGAGACGGGCCGCCATGACAACAAAAAGGAGAACCGCACGGACCGGCTCCCGCGGCTGTGGACTTCGAGAAGATCCCGCACTGAGGCCGCGGGAATAGGGACGGAGATGCGGCAGGAACGGGGGGCTGAACTTAAGGCGCGTGCCCCCAGGCCTTCGATCGTTACATCCTGTGAGCCCGGGGACGGGCTTAACGGGCTTTTTCGGCCCTGGGAATCGCCATTAAGGCCCTAAAAAGGGCCTCTTTAATGGACTATCGTATTTATTTTCTGTCTGTTCTGTCAGCCAAGGCATAATTGGGAGTGGGCCATGACTAGCAGGTTCCGGACCGGCACGCCGTAGGGGCAGGCCTGTTCGCAGAAACCGGCGCAGTCGCGGCAGTGGCCGGCGTGGGCCGCGTCGAGGGCCGCGTACTTCTCCATGGCGTAGCGCTCGCTGCCCTGGGCCTCGAAGTAGTGGTTGTAGCGCATGATGGTGTTGACGGGCACCCCGTGCGGGCAGGAAGGCTCACAGAGGCCGCAGGCGTGGCGGCAGTAGAGCGGGCCGCATTCTTTCTCGTAGGAGGCCAGCAGGCCCTTGTCTTCCGCGGCCAGCTTCGAGCCGGACAGCGAGACGTAGTTCCGGACGTCGTCGAAGGTGTCGAACGCCAGGTTGAGCGTGTGGATCCGCGGATCGCCCAGGACGAACTTGAGGGCGGCGGCCTTGATCTCGGCCGGGGTCTTCAGGCCGTGCTCCCGGATGAAGGATTGGGCCTGCTCGGCCATCTGCTCCATCTGGGCCATGGACTTCTGCATCCGTTCGTCGATCGGCTGGCCTTCGGCCTTCATCCGCTCGAAGCGGTCCTTCATGTCGTAGTAGCGCCCCAGGGGGTTCGATTTCATGATGGTCGCGGCCACGTTCTTCGCGGCGGCGGCCTCGAGGACCTTGGCCCCCGCGTCGCGCTGCAGGAAGTTGTAGATGACGAGGACGACGTCGAATCGGCCGTCGTCGACGGCCGCCAGCAGAACGGTCTCCATGGGATCGCCCTGGTTGGCGAAGCGGCTGCCGTGGTTGGCCACGCCAGCGAACCGGACCTTGCCCTGGGTCTTGAGGTCGGCCACGGCCTGATGGTAGGCCTCGTTCTTGACCGACGCGGCGGTCGGCGGAGCCTGGAGCATGAGGCAGTCGACGTAGGGGGTCCCAAGCCGTTCCAGACATTGGCCGGCCCGCTCGACGATCTGGTCCTTGGTGGCTTCGGCGTTGTAGCGGACCTTGGTCGTCAGGAACAGCGACTTGCGGTCGCGGCCCTTGATGGCCTCGCCGATGCTGCGCTCGGCTGCGCCGCGCCCGTAGCCTTCGGCCGTGTCGATGTAGTTGACGCCGGCGTCCAGAGCGGCGCTGAGGACTTCCGTCGGGAAGGTCTGTGAGGTCCCGATGCCGATGTCCGAGGCCTTGAAGCCCGTCCGGCCCAGGGTCCGGTAGGACTTGATCTTGGCTGGCTCGGGTGCGGTCTCCTGGGCGGGACGGGCCTGGAGCGCCCCGGCCGAGAATGTCGCCCCGGCGCCCGCCAAGCCGATGGTCGAGGCCCTGAGGAAATCCCTCCGGCCGATCGTCTTGTGGTCTTTCATGGTGTCTCCCTTCTCTGCTCTGCGCGTTTCCGCGCGAGGATTCTTTGGTATTGTACCGGACGGGCGGCATAATTCAAGGGAGGACCCGTTCATAGCCCCGAGGCCAAGCTCCGGAACCCGGGAGCCTTGGGCTTTGGGAAGCGCGCGTCCAAGGCTCCTGTCCCCCCCGATTATCTTTACGGTTCTCTGCTTGCCCACTCCGCATGCCGCTTGGTGCAGGGTGACCCGGAAAAAGCTAAAGGGGGGCATTTGGGGCCTCAAAATCGCGATTAAGGCCCTAAAATGCCCCCCTTTCAGGGGCTAACTAATTTATTATCTGTCGGTTCTAGCAGCCAAGGCGACTATTTCTTCTTGGCGGTCCACTCCATTTCGCGGTCCATGACGGCGAAGGTGCCCTTCATGGTGTCGCCGTCGACGGTGCCCTTGTAGGTCATCGACATCTCGCCCTGGGGGCCCTGGCGGACGATGGTCCACTCGATGGCGTTGCCCTCGATCTTGCCTTCGCCGGTGATCGGGTCGCCGCCCCGGAAGCCGGGCATGGTGACGGTGATCTTGTTGCCGTCCTGCTTGATGGTGATGTCGCGGACCATCTCGCCTTGGCGGCCTTGCGTGGTCATGGCCCACGTGCCGGAGACGTCGGCGGCCCAGGCGGCCACGGCCAGCCCGGCGATGAGGACGAGCGCGACCAGTGAGGCTTTCTTCATAACGTGTTCTCCTTTCATTGAGTTGTTGATGAGATCCAGCCTTCACCCCTTTAGACGGAAGGCCTCCGGCCTTCTTCCCTTCCGCCTTGGCTGCTACAAATCGCAGTTATTAAACAAATTAACTGATTCCCATCAGCTTGCGAGTGGCCCTTAATCGCCCTTTTTATGGCTAAAAGAGCGAATTAAGGGTTTGCTCTCGGATCGCAGGCCGATCGGTCGCAAGCACTCATCCGGTGGGTAGCGGACTCGGTGGAGTGACCATCAGCAGCGCCGCGGAGCGACTCGGGGCCGCCGCCGCACTTCAGGAAGATCTGGAAAAAAGACCAGGAATGTCTATCGCCCCCACGTGGCCACTCGCCGCCCACGGTATATTCAGCAAGAACCTTAACGGGCTCCCGCCGCTCACTTCTCGGCGTAGATGACGGCCAGCACGGTCCGCCCGACAGCCTCGAGGGTCCGGGCCGAGATGCCCTCCATGGTGTCGTAGACCGTGTGCCAGCGCTTGGTGAATCCGCCCCGGTCGTCGTCATAGTCGATGATGTCGATGGTCGGGATGCGGGCCAGGCGGTTGATGTAGAGATGGTCGTCGATGAGCGCCCCGGTCTCCTTGTCCAGGAAGTATTTGCCGTAGCCCAGCTCGCGGGCCGTCCTCCAGACCCTCCTCACCAGCTCCGGCGCGTAGTGCATCGACGTCGCCTCCATCGTGAACCGGGCGTCGGGCGCCCCGACCATGTCGAGGAGGATCCCGAAGCGGGCCCTGTAGCCCGGCTTGTGCGGGGTCCGCGACCAGTGCTGCGAGCCCAGGGCCCAGCTGTCGAGGGCGTAACCCTGCCCGCTGCTGTGCTCGCCGTAGTCCTCGAGATCGAACAGAACGATGTCGACCCCGATGCTCGGCTGCCTCACGGACAGCTGCCGGGCGATCTCGAGCAGGACCCCGACGCCGCTGGCCCCGTCGTTGGCCCCGAGGACGGGCTTCCAGTGGTTGGCCGGATCGGGGTCGTGATCGGCGAACGGTCTCGAGTCCCAGTGGGCGCATAAAAGGACCCGGTCCTTCTTGTCCGGGAGGAACGAGGCGATGATGTTCCGCCCGTCGAGGTTCTTGCCGTCGAAGGCCCTGGCCCGGAACGCCTGGACCATGACCTCGGGCGTCCATTGCCGGAGCGTCTTGACCAGCCATTCGACGCAGGCGGCGTGGGCCGCCGTCCCCGGCACGCGCGGCCCGAAATCGACCTGGGCCTTGACGTACCCGTAGGCCTTCTCGGCATCGAAGGCCGGCCCCCCGCCCTCCTTCCCGCAGGTCGAGAACCCGGCCGCAGCCACGACCAGAAAAACCAAAGGAACCGCAACGAGTCGCTTCATTTATCCCTATTATAGCCTAAATCAAGAGGGGGGGTCACGCCCTGAAAAAAAGTCCGCGCCTTCTCCATCGCGGCATGGCGGGTAAGGCGAGAACGGCCGGCCCAAAGCGGGCGTTCAGGATCGCCTTCTTCCGTACTGGATGCCGAGACAGACGGTCCCCGCGATCCCGTGAATGTTCAACCCCAGTGTCGAATGAACGCCGATCCCGAATCTCTGCCCGGCCGTCAAGAAAAGCTGCATGTTCGCGAGCAGGCAAACCCGTGTACCCGTTCTCGAATCCTTCTCAAAGAGCCCGGCGTGCAGTCCGGGCCCGCCCCCGACCACAATCAGCAGTGGATCTCTCGACAAGGGTAGCCCGAGGGTCACGCCGAACTGCCCCCCCTTGAAAAAGGTCCCGTTCACCAGATACCCGGCGTGTAAGGTGATGACGCTCTTCTCGAACTGGCGAGAAAGGGAGACCTCCCCACCAAGCGGCCCGGCTCCGACAGTGACCCAATAGGCCACGCCCGGGTCCCAGAGCCTGGGCATGGTCGGCTGCTGCCTCCCCTGCTGAGCCGCCTGGGCATTCATCAGCCCGGCAGGGACGCCCCCCATCAGGATCGCTAAAACCAAGATCTTTCTGAGCATCGTCCTTCTCCCACCATCCTGATGATAGGCCGCCCCGCCTGCGAAGTTGTTAAAATGATGTCAATTTTTCCCATTTTCCTTTATAATCCGGCCTCATCTCATGTTCCGGCATGAACGCCGATCGCGCCTCATCGGCGCTAAAAACCTTCCTTGGAGGTCTCCATGAAACCGACCCTCAAGACGGCGCTCCGCGCGACCGCGCTCCTGGCCCTCGTCGCCGCCCTGGCCGGCCCCTTCGCCGCCCAGGACGCGCCCGCGACGACGGCCGCGCCCTCCCCCGACAACCTCGTCAAGCACCTCAAGTGGCGCAACATCGGCCCGGCCAACATGATCGGCCGCATCTCCGACTTCGAGGCCCTCGACCGCGACTTCACCCAGGTCCTGGTCGCCTCGGCCTCGGGGGGCGTCTTCAAGTCCGTCAACGCCGGCACGACCTGGGAGCCCATCTTCGACCACTACGGCTCGGCCTCGATCGGCGACGTCGCCTTCTACCAGCCCGACCCCAGCATCATCTGGGTCGGCACGGGCGAAGAGTGCGTCCGCAACAGCGTCGCCTGGGGCGACGGCATCTACAAGTCGACCGACGGCGGCAAGACCTTCACCCACATGGGCCTCGAGAAGACCCAGACCATCGGCAAGGTCCTGACCCATCCGACCGACCCGGACATCGTCTACGTGGCCGCCTCCGGCCCGCCCTGGGGCTACACCGGCGACCGCGGCCTGTTCAAGACGACCGACGGCGGCGCCACCTGGACCAAGCTCGCCGGCGGCCTGCCCCACGACGGCAAGACCGGGGCCGTCGACCTGGTCATGCACCCGACCGACCCCGACACGCTCTACGTCGGATTCTGGCAGCGCCTGCGCCGCCCCTGGTACTTCGAGTCCGGCGGCCCCAACAGCGGCATCTACAAGTCGACCGACGGCGGCGCCTCCTGGACCAAGCTGACCAAGGGCCTGCCCCCCGGCGACCTCGGCCGCATCGGCCTGGCCATCTCCCGCTCCAATCCCCAGGTCCTGATGGCCGTCGTCGAGCACTCCTTCCAGCCGCGGGCCACCATCCTCGTCGAGGGCCAGCAGAAGCCCAACCCCGACTACACCGACATGACCAAGCTCGGCACGGGCATCTACCGCTCCGAGGACGGCGGCGCCTCCTGGATCTACGTCAACCGGATGAACAACCGCCCGTTCTACTACAGCCACATCTACATCAATCCTCTCGACGACACCTGGGTCTACTACATGGCCAGCAACTTCTTCTTTTCCAAGGACGGCGGCCGGACCCTTAACCAGATCGGCGGCCTCCACCCCGACTTCCACGCCATGTGGCTCGACCCGACCAACCGCAACCGCTTCTACGTCGGCCAGGACGGCGGGGCCTCCATCACCCACGACCACGGCGACACCTGGATCCTGTTCGACAACCTCTGCGTGTCCCAGTTCTACGGCGTCAGCGCCGACATGCGCGATCCCTACTACGTCTACGGCGGCCTCCAGGACAACGGCACCTGGGGCGGCCCCTCCATGCACCGCGAGGGCGAGATCTGGACCGACTTCTGGTACAACATCGGCGGCGGCGACGGCTTCCACACCCAGAACGACCCCCTCGACTGGCGGACCGTCTACCTCGAGAGCCAGGGCGGCAACATCCAGCGGGTCAACGTCGAGACCCGCGACTCCAAGAGCATCCGGCCGATGCCCACCAACATCGTCAACTACCGCGAGTACGTGCCCCCCACGCCGCCCGAAAAGAAAGCCCCGGCCTCCAAGCCCGGCGTCAAGCCCGCCGCCAAGCAGACGCCCGAGCAGGCCTGGCAGGCCCGCATGCGTCAGCAGCGCGGCCCCTTCCGCTTCAACTGGAGCTCGCCCATCGTCCTCTCGCCTCACAACCCCCACGTCGTCTACTTCGGCGGCAACCACCTGTTCAAGTCCCTCGACCGGGGCGACCACTGGATGATCATCAGCCCCGACCTGACGACCGACGACAAGTCCAAGCACTCCCCCGAGAAGCCGACCGGCGGGATCACGCCCGACGTCACCGGGGCCGAGACCCACTGCACGATCATCACCATCTCCGAATCGCCGCGCCGTCCGGGCCTCATCTGGGTCGGTACCGACGACGGCAACGTCCAGCTGACCCGCAACGGCGGCGCCTCGTGGACCAATGTCCGCCCGAACATCAAGGGCGTCCCGCCCGGGACGTGGTGCAGCCGGGTCGAGGCCTCGCGCTTCGACGACGGCGTCGCCTACGTGACCTTCGACGGCCACCGCAGCGACGACTTCAAGCCTTACATCTTCAAGACGGCCGACTACGGCAAGACGTGGACGGCCATCACGGCCGGCATCCCCGGCGGCCAGCCCGTCTACGTCATCCGCGAGGACCTGGTCAACAAGGACCTGCTCTTCGCCGGCACCGAGTTCGGCGTCTTCTACAGCCGCGACGCCGGCGCCCGCTGGTCGAGCCTCAAGCTCAACGTGCCGACCGTCGCCTTCCACGATCTTGTCATCCACCCCCGCGACCACGACCTCATCGCCGGCACCCACGGCCGCGGCATCTGGATCCTCGACGACATCACGGCCCTGCGCGCCGCGAACGACGAGATCCTGGCCAAGGACGCCGCCCTCTTCGAGCCCGGAGAGCCCGGCACGCGCTGGCTGCGCATCGCCCGCGGAGGGTACGGACGGGGCCACCTGTTCTTCAGCGGCGAGAACCCGCCAGACGGGGCCCTCCTCCACTTCTACCTGAAGGACAGGCCCTCCTCGCCGGCGACCCTGGTGATCAGCGACATCACCGGCACCCAGAAGACGACCTACATCCTCGACGACGCCGCCGCGGGCATCAACCGCGTGGCCTGGGACCTGCGGTTCGACCCGGCCGAGGCCTCCGTGAAGGCCATGGCCGGCCAGCTCCAGCGGCAGATCGACGAAGCCCTCAAGCGGCCCGACCTGTCCGACGAGCAGAAGGAGGGCCTTCGCAAGGCCGGGGAAGCGCTCGAGAAAGCCGGGACGAACTACCGGAAATACACCGACATCCAGCGCGACGTCATGATCATCATCCGCGGCATGGGGGCCTTCCCGCCCGGGTTCCGGGGCGCCTTCGGCCGCGGCGGCCAGGTCGCCGAGCCGGGCGTTTACGCCGTCAAGTTAACCGTCGACGGCCAGGTCTTGACCGGAAAGGTCGCCGTGCGCCTGGATCCCGTCGAAGCTCAGGCCGCTCACTGAAAAAAAAAGGGGCGTCCCCGCCGGGCGGGGACGCCCCCGTGAAGCGTCGCGTGTGGGCGCTTACTTGAACATCGGGTCGGGGCTGACCTTGACGGTCTTGGTGACCGCCTCCTTGCCGTCGACGCTCAGGACGACGGTGTAGGTCCCGTCCTCGACGATGTTCTGGCGGCCGCCCCGGAAGCCTCGCCCTCTCATGGCCGCGGCCTCCTGCGGGTCGATCCGACGGGTCAGGTTCCAGAAGGTCTTCTGGAGGCCGGCCTTGGCCGTCCCGCTGAGCTCCTGGACGACCTCGCCGGCGCAGTCCTTGACGATCAGCTTGACCGTCTTGGGCTCGCCCTTGAGGTGATAGTAGAACGTCGTGCCGACCGGCGGATTGAAGACCTTGGCGAACTCGCCGTAGGACTCCCCGCGCCGCTCGAAGCGGTTCCAGCGGATGGCCTCTTCGACGTCAAAGAGGAAGGCGTCCTTGGCCAGGTTCTCGGCCGTGAACTCCTTGAGCGGGGAGATGTCGGCGATGTAAATGCCCCGGCCGTAGGTCCCGATGACCAGGTCGCGGTCCCGCTTCTGGACGGCCAGGTCGCGGACGATGACGTCGGGGGCCGACGGCGAGAAGTCCGTCCAGGTCTTGCCGCGGTCGATGGTCACGTGGATGCCGTGGTCGCCGGCCATGTAGAGAACGTTCGGGTTGTCGGGGTCCTCCTCGAAGTCGAAGAGGGGGTTCATCTGGCCGCCGGAGATGTCGGTCCACGTCTTGCCGAGGTCGCGGGTGACGTAGAGCCAGGTCTTGTCCTCGTTGTTGGTCCGGTAGCCGCTGAAAGCCGCGTAGCAGGTGTTCTCGTCGTGGGCCGAGGGAACGACCCTCTTGACCCAGCGGTCGAAGGGGATGAGGTCGCCCTTGACGCCGCGCTTGGCCTTGCCCGTCTTCATGTCGTAGAACTGGGCCGTGATGTTGGTCCATGTGACCCCGCCGTTGGGCGACATCTGGACGTTGCCGTCGTCGGTGCCGGCCCAGTAGAGCCCGGGCTTCTTGGGCGATTCGGCGAAGGTGTAGATCGTCGCGTACTGGAGGTTGGTCTTCTTGGACTCCTCGATGCGCTGGGCGTCGGCCCGGCTGAGGTCGGGGCTGATGGTCACGAAGGTGCCGGTCTCCCCGCGCGACAGGGACCGGTGGACGAACTGCGAGCAGATGTAGACGATGCCGGGATTGTGGGGCGAGAGCACGATGGGCGCGTTCCACTGATAGCGCTGGGCGGGCATGCCCTTGGCCAGTTCTTCGGGGGTCGTCCGCTTGGCCAGGGACTGGATCTCGCCGGTGCTGAGGTTCTGGCGGCTGGAGCTGCCGAACTGGCTCTCGTAGTAGATCCAATCGGGGTTCCACCAGTCGCGGACGACGTAGAAGCCGTCGCCGGTCGGCAGGTAGCGCCAGTCGGCGGCGTAGACGCCGTACTGGTTGCGGTTCTGGGAGGGGCCGATCCAGGCGCCGTTGTCCTGGGTGCCGCCCATGACGTTGTAGGGCTGCTCGTTGTCGCAGCCGATGTCGTAGAACTGCTGGGCGCTGATGGTCGCTTTCTGGTGCCAGTGCTTGCCGCCGTCCCAGGTCTCGCCGGCGCCGCCGTCGTTGGCGCTCAGGATGTGGAGGGGGTTGGCGGGATCGATCCAGAAGGCGCGGTGGTCGACGTGGAGCTTGAAGTTGCCGGAATCCCAGTTGGCCCGCTTGAGGGTCTTGCCGGCGTCGTTGGAGACGGTGGCGTAGGTGTCGGCGCAGTAGATCGTCTTGTCGTCGACGGGATCGACGTAGACGCGGGCGTAGTAGCCGGCCTCGGTCTGGTTGACGACCATGCTGCCGCCCTGGAACTTGTACTCGGTCATCGCCTTCCAGGTCTCGCCGAGGTCGTCGGAGCGGTAGATGACCCCGTCGCGCTTGACCGGGGCCTGGTTGCGAAAGCAGTCGGCGTAGAGGACCTCGAGGATGTGGCGGTTGACGGTCTGATAGAGGCCCTTGGTGTCGTCGGACTCGGGGCGCTTGACGGCCTTCTCGATCTCGTCGACGGCCGTCATGAGGTCCTTGTTCTTGGCGTGGACCTTGCGGGCCGCGGCGTTGAGCTTGGCCAGGTCGACGCCGGCGTTGGCCTGAAAGTCCTTGTCCTTGACGATGTCGTTGAGCTTGCGGACGAGCTCGGCCTCGTCGGCGGCCTCGATGGGCGTGAACGTGACCAGCTTGGCGATCTCGGGGTGGATCTTGTAGCCCTTGAACTTGTCGAAGGAGAAGTCTTCGCGGAACAGGCGGAAGGCCGGGAAGTTGGACATGTTCTCGCGGGTGTTGAGGCCGAGGTTGACCTGCTCGTCGATCCGGGCGTAGACGATGTCGGGGTTCTTGAGGAACATGGCCAGGCCGGCGCGGCCCTGGTCGATGTCGTTGGGCAGGCCGCCGGCAAGCTTGGTCCAGGTGGCGCCGCCGTCGGTCGTCTTGTAGAGGTGGTTGCCGGGCTGGCGGTCGATGAAGGTCCAGGTCCGGCGGTACGTCTTGTAGGCCTGGGCGATGACGACGTCGAAGTTGCGGGGATCGACGACGAAGTCGCCCACGCCGCGGTCGGCCAGCGGCCAGAGCCGGGTCCAGGTCTTGCCGCCGTCGGTCGTCTTGTAGAAGCCGCGCTGGGAGTCGGTCTCGTTATCGTAGAGCTTGCCTTCGGTGGCCGCGTAGACGATGTCGGGGTTGGTGGGGTGGACCTGGACCTTGTTGATGAAGTAGCTTTCGTTCAGGCCGACATTGGTCCAGGTCTTGCCGGCGTCGGTCGACTTCCAGATGCCGTTGCCGCGCGAGCTCGAGCGGGCGTGCATGGGCTCGCCGGTGCCGAGGTAGAGGATGTTCGGGTCGGACGGGGCGATGCCCATATCGCCCAGGCTCATCAGGCCGTACTTCTCGAAGATGGGCTCGAACGAGGTGCCGGCGTTCTCGGTCTTCCAGAGCCCGCCGCTCGCGGTCAGGACGTAGTAGGTCGTCGTCTGGCCGGGGGGCACGGCGAACGAGGCGATGCGGCCCGAGAAGTTGACCGGGCCGACCCAGCGCCAGGCGAACTGGTCGTAGTCGTCGGCGGTCAGGATTTGGGCCCAAGCCGTCGATCCGGCGCCGATGACCATGAGCAGGGCCAGGGCGGCGGCCGGGACGAGGCGGGAAAGGCGTGGATTCATGAAGCTCCTCCTGTGGTTCTTTTGAATTGGTACGATCTATAGGCGTCGGAGGCCCCTTCGCGCGACGGCGAAGGACCGCCGGGATGGCGGGATGCGGGTAAGGTACGGCGAACGAGGCGGGTTGACCGGGCTCCAATAAAGCATGCCGCATGGAAGCGCGGCGCAGGGCGTTCGAAGACAGAAATAGACGGCACAGGATTTTTTAGACGGCCGCCAGCCGCCTTTCTTCCTTCTTTAGCGTGCTTGGGCTGTTGTAAATCAATGAATTTAATATAATTAAACGAATTTTGGTCAGCTTTTCGGGCCTTAATCGCGCTTTTTGCCATAAAAAACACGTGTATATCGCCAAGTCGTTTTAAAATTGCTTTTCACCTACCATTCGAATCCGGGGGCTCCGACAGGCTACCTAGAGCCTCTCGGAAGCGGCATTTTACAATTATCTCGTATTAAAAAAAAGGGTATTTGGGGTCGGACCTCAGCATGATCATTTTTATCAATAGTATGGATACGTTTTTCTAACGTGGCTTCAGCTTTAAAGTGCTCTTTTTTAGGCTAAAAACATAACCTTATTGTTCAAGCCTCGAGTTGCGCATTTCAGGCCCAAAAAAGCGGTTTTATCAGTTTGGGCTAGCCTGTTTTCATGGTCTAAGTTATTGTATAGTCAATGAATGCTGAGGTCCGACCCCAAACAAGAGGAAGATGCCATGATAAAAGCACTTAGGATCGGTCTGGCCCTGGCGGCGTTGGCCCTGGCGGCGCTCGCCGTGACGGTCGTCGCTCTCGCCCAAGGCGTTCGGCCCGCACCCGACGCGCCGGAAAGCCCTCTTCTTCCGTCCTGGAAACGCCACACGGAGCTCAGGGCGGACTCCGAGTTCCGATTGGAGTGGATCCCCGTCGGGCCGGTCATGAACAGCGCCCGGGCCGCCTGCGTCCAGGGCGATCCGACTCGCCCCGGCACGCTCTATGCCGCGTTCGGTCCCGGCGGGCTCTGGAAGACGACCGACAACGGCCTGACGTGGAAGCCGATCTTCGAGAACAAGCCGGCCCCGGGTATCGGGGACATCGCCTTGGCGCCCTCGCGGCCGGAGACCATCTGGCTGGGGACGGGCGTCGACCTCAAGAAGCCGCGCAATTTCACCATGCCGGGAACGGGGGTCTTCAGGTCCGACGACGGAGGCGCGACCTGGCGGGCCCTCGGCTTGAGCGATTCCTACCACATCGGCAAGATCGACGTCCACCCGACGGACCCGGACATCGCGTTCGTCGCCGTCCACGGCCATTACTGGACGACCAATCCCAACCGCGGCCTCTACCGGACGCTCGACGGGGGTGCGACCTGGGAGCATGTCCTGTTCGTCAACGAGCGCACCGGAGCCAACGACGTCATTATCGCGCCCTCGGACCCATCGATCGTCTACGCCACGACGTGGGAGAACCATCCGGGCGTTTCCGGCCCGTCGAGCGGGGTCTGGAAAAGCGAGGACGCCGGCAAGACCTGGCGCCGACTCTCCGGAGGGCTGCCCGACGGCCCGCGCACGGGGCGGATCGGCGTCGCCGTCTCTGCGGTCGACCCGGCCAAAGCCTATGTCCTCGTCGACAATCTCAACAAGGGGGAGACCCGGGCGGCCGAGGTCTACCGGACGACCGACGGCGGCGCGACCTGGGCCCGGACCCATGCCGAGGATCTCCGCATCTTCCCGAGGATCGGCTGGTATTTCGCCGACATCTACCTCGACCCGCAGGACGACGACGAGGTGTACGCCCTGGGCGTCAGGATCGCCCACAGCCGCGACGGCGGCCGGAGCTTCAGTCTGGTGGGTGGCGACGTCTTCCATCTTTTCCCGAGCCCGGCCCAGACCCTCCACCTCGACCACTGCGAGCTGTGGATCGATCCCGGCAACTCCGACCATCTGGCGGTCGGCAACGACGGCGGCGTCTACACGAGCTTCGACCGCGGCCGGACCTGGCTCCACCACAACAATATCCCGGTCGGGGAGTTCTACGACATCTCGGTGGACGATCAGGAACCGTACATGATCTACGGCGGGACCCAGGACAACGCCTCGGTCTTCGGCCCGGCGCGGGAATGGGACCCGCGCTTCCCCGACGGCTGGGAATATGTCTGGCTCGACGCCTGGTCGGGGGGCGACGGCTGCTACACGTTCGCCGAACCGGGCGATCCCAACACGGTCTATTTCTCGTCGCAGCACGGGGCGGCGCGGAGGAAGGACATGCAGGCCGGACGGTCGGTCTCGATCAGGCCGCGGCCGCCGAAGGGTTTCGAGGGGCGCCTGGAATACAACTTCATCACGCCCTATTTCCTCTCGCCGCACGACCGGGCGACCCTTTACCACGCGGGGAACTACGTGTTCAAGAGCGTCGACCGGGGCGACAGCTGGAAGCTTATCAGCCCCGACCTGACCCGGTCGGCCGACCCGAGGCGGGCTTCGACGGCCGCCGGGGCCGCGGCCGAGTCGCCCTTGGAGAGAGGGGTGCTCTACGTCGGGATGGACGCGGGCGCGTTCTGGGTGTCGCTCGACGACGGGGCGACCTGGGAGGAGCGCTCGGCCGGGCTGCCCTTCAACTACATCCGGTCGATCTCCCCGTCCCGCTTCAGCCCGACGCGGGTCTACGTGGCCGCGCCCGGCATCAACTACGACGATCTCGGCTGCCGGCTGTACGTCAGCGAGGACCGCGGGATCAGCTGGAGGTCGATCGGGGACGGCCTTCCCGACGAGGTCTCCTACTGCCTGATCGAGGACCCGACGAACGAGAACATCCTATATGCCGGCTTGCTGCGAGGCGTTTACGTCTCGGTCGACCGGGGCCGGACGTGGTCCCTGCTGGGGACGGGGATGCCCGCGGCGGCCGTGTCCGACCTCGTCATCCAGGAACGGGAAATGGACCTGGTCGCCTCGACCTACGGCCGGAGCATTTACGTCATGAACATCCGCCCCATCCAACGGATCTATGGTCCGGGCGGGCCTGTCAAGGACGAGGACGTTCTGTTCGAGCCCCCCGCCGTGCGCCGCCCCCGGGTCAATGACACGCACAGCGATGTCGATCTGAGGACGGTCGAAAAGGTGCCGCTGACGTTCTGCTTGACCCGGCCGCGGGAGGTCACGTTGCGGCTCGTCGACGCCGAGGGGCGGGAGGTTATGAGCTGGCGGCTCAAGGGAACGAAGGGATTCAACCAGCTGCGCTGGGACCTCGTGGTCAAAAGGGTCGACAGCCCCGAGCCCTATTTCATTCACTACCAGGAGTTCGCCGCGCCGGGCGAATATGTCGTCCGGCTGACAGGGGACGGCCTCGACCTGTCTGTGCCTTGGCTGCTGTAACTTGCTGATATTACTGATATTGAGATAAAAAAGAAGGCCCTTTTTTGGCCTTAATCGAGCTTTTCATTGGCGAAAATCGCCTTTTAGGCAATTCTCTCCCGGAACGGATCATTCGTTGGCGTCAAATTCCAGCTGGAACTAAAAGGCGATTTTTGCCGCTAAAAAACGGGATTAAGAGCGCCGCCAATCAATGCCAAATCAGCGAATTGTTTTTTTATCAGTCAGTTACAGCAGCCAAAGCATATCAAAAGAAGTAGCGGAAGCCGATGCCGCCGGCGATGCCCGCCTCGGTGCTCGGGGCCAGGTCGAGCATCGGGACGACCTCGAGGAAGATCTCGATCGACGTGTCCTGGAACTGGTAGGACAGACCCACGGGCACCCTCAGGCTGACCTGCGTCTCATCGGCCATCTTGACCCGGCCGCCGAAGCCGTAATAAAGGGCCATGTCGCCCTTCTCGACATCAAACAGGTTGAAGTTGTGGAACAGGAGGTCGGCGTGGACCTGGAAATAGCCGCCGCCCACGAACGACCACGCCGCCGCCGCGTCGATAGCCGTGGTCCGTCCGGTCCACATCTTGAAGCTGACCCCGCTCGGCTCGCCGAAAATGAGCCCCAGGCCGAAGTTGCCATCCTTGGCGAAGGACACTCCCGCGAAAGCCGTCAGCAGGACCAGGGCAAAAGCGATCTTTTTCATGGCGACACCTCTCTTACTATCTTAAAAATAACAGAATCCCCGGGAATCCGCAACCGCCGCGACTCCGCCGCCCCGTCCCCTCCCCTAGGCGCACTTGCTCCAGCCGCAGTTCATGCACACCGGGCACTTCTCGTCCGGCAGCAGCGCCCCGCAGATCTTGCAGCGCACCGTGTAGAAGTCCTTGGCGCTCATCCGGACCTCGCCGAAGTGCTTCTCAAGGACCTTGGCGATGGCGTCGGGGATGGACTGGATGAGCCCGCCCTCGGTGAAGATGGGCTCCGACCCGCCGATGCCCTTGAGCTGCTGGATGACCTCCTCGGGCTCGACCCCGCTCCGCAGCGCGAGCGACGACAGGCGCCCCAGCGCCTCGGCATCGGCCATCGTCGAGTACCCGCTCTTGCCGATCGAGGCGAAGACCTCGAACGGCTTCTGCTTCTGGAACGAGATCGTTACGTAGAGGTTCCCGAACCCCGTCTTGATCTTGTCGGTCACCGACGGCAACGACGCCGGCCTATCCTGCGGGTAGCGGACCTCGCTGCCGTTCTTGTAGAGGACCTGGCTCTCCCGGCAGCCGTCGCGATAGATGGTGATACCCTTGGTCCCCAGGTCCCACGCCAGGTTGTAGGCCTTCTCAACGTCCTCGACCGTCGCCTCGTGCGGGAAGTTGATGGTCTTGGAAACCGAGTTGTCGACATGCTTCTGGAAGGCCGCCTGCATCCGGACGTGCCACTCGGGCGCGATCTCGTGGGCCGAGACGAAATGCTCCGGCAGCGGCTTCCCCGGGTTCTCCTCGACCCAGGCCGCGTACACGGGGTGGACGTCCTTGATCTCGGTGTCAAGGATCCTCGAGGTGACCTCGAAGGCGAAGACCGGCTCGATCGACGACGAGCACCCGGCGACCCGCGAGATGGTTCCCGTCGGGGCGATGGTGAAGACGGTCGCGTTGCGCATCTTCGATCCCTTGTAGACCGATCGCCCGATGTTGGGGAAGCTGCCACGCTCCTCGGCCAGCTCGCGCGAGGCGGCCACGGCCTCCCGGCGCACGAAGCCGGCCGTCTTCTCGGCCAACGCCAGGGCCTTGGGCGAGTCGTACCGGATGCCCGCGAGCAGCAGCAGGTCGGCCCAGCCCATGACCCCCAGCCCGATGCGCCTGTTGGCCCGCGACATCTCCTCGACCTGCGGCAGCGGGTACTTGTTGACCTCGATGACGTTGTCGAGGAACCGCACGCCCAGCCGGATGACCGCGGCCAGCCGCGCCCAGTCGACGCGGTCCTTGCCCTTCTTCGGGTCGTAGAAGTTGGCCAGGTTGACCGAGCCGAGGTTGCACGACTCGTAGTCGTGAAGGGGCTGCTCGCCGCAGGGATTGGTGGCCCGGATGGGGCCGAGCGCGGCCGTCGGATTGCCTTTGTTGATGCGGTCGATGAAGACCAGGCCCGGGTCGCCGACGGCCCAGGCGGCCTCGACGATGGCCTGAAAAACGGTCCCGGCGTCCTTGCGCCCCGCGGGCCGGCCCGTGTGCGGCTCGAGAAGGTCGTAGGCCGTCCCGGCCCGCACCGCGTCCATGAAGGCGTCGGTGACGGCCACGGAGATGTTGAAATTCGCGACGCTCCGGCCGTCGAGCTTCATCTGCACGAACTCCTCGATGTCGGGATGGTCGACGCGCAGGATGCCCATGTTGGCCCCGCGCCGCGTGCCGCCCTGCTTGACCGCCTCGGTGGCCGCGTCGATGACCTTGAGGAACGACACCGGGCCCGAGGCCACACCCTGGGTCTTGCGGACGAAGCTTCCCTTGGGACGCAGCCGGCTGAAGTCGAAGCCCGTCCCCCCGCCCTCCTTGTGGACCATGGCCGCGCTCTTGACGGCCTCGAAGATGGCGTCCAGGGAGTCCTCGATGGGCAGGACAAAGCACGCGCTCAGGCACATGTCGCGGCCGGCCCCGGTCAGCGTCGGGCTGTTGGGCAGGAAATCGCGGGCCATCATGGCCCGCAGGAACTCGCCGCCGGCCCGCTCGCGGAGGGCCTTGGTGCGCTCGGCCGAGGCGACGTGGACGGCCACGCGCCGGAAGAGGTCCTCGGGCGACCGGTCGACGGGCTCTCCGGCCTCGTTCTTGAGATAGTAGCGGGCCCTGAGGATCTTGAGGGCGTTCTCGGAGAAGCCGGCCCAGGCTCCCGTGGCGCCGGCGGCAGCGACGGCGGCGTGGGCGGGAGAAGAGGCAGCGGTAGCAGAGGGGGCGGCTTTGGCGGGCGAGCCAGCGGCGGCAGCAGGGGCGGCAACGGTGGCGGCGTGCGCGGGCGAAGCAGCGGGGCCGTCATGGGCGGGCGAAGCGGCAGCTTTCGACGCGGAACGGGCTTTCGCGGACATCGGATCCTCCATCATCCTTACAGGAAAGGTAAAGGCAAGACTTGCGACCGTCGCCCTAAATCCTAGCATTTTGGTAAGATTTTTTCAAGCTGGGGTCGGACCTCAGGATTTATCTTGTTATCAGCTCGTTACCATTGCCGACCACCCCTCCTCCAGCTTGGAGACCGGAATTAATCGTTGTTTTCGCCCCCAAAAAGACAAGAAAACCCAGCCCACCGCCAACCACGCCCCCCATTGCCCCCCTCTCTTTCCCCCATTCGAGCTTCCCGTGGTAAAATGGCTGCTTATCCCCGCACGAAGGAGAATCCCGATGGACCATAGCGACATCGACAACGACCACGGCGTCATGGACAGGCTCGGCAGGCCCGACATTCATCCCGAAGCCTGGGTGGCGCCGGGCGCGGTCCTGGCGGGCAACATCACTCTCCACCGCGGGGCCAACGTCTGGTTCCATTGCGTCCTGCGCGCCGACATGCAGAACGCGGGCATCGAGATCGGCGAGGACTCCAACATCCAGGACGGCACCGTCGTCCACGTCGACAAGGACCTGCCCTGCCTCGTCGGGGCCCGGGTGACCATCGGCCACGGGGCCATCCTCCACGCGGCCGTCATCGAGGACGACGCCCTGGTCGCCATGGGAGCCACCGTGCTCTCGGGGGCCCGCATCGGCCGCGGCTCGGTCGTCGCCGCCGGGGCCGTCGTCCCCGAGGGCATGCAGGTCCCGCCGGGAGTCATCGTCTCGGGCGTGCCGGCCCGCGTGCGCCGCGAGCTCACCGAAGAGGACCGGGCCCGCTTGGCCCACGGCTGGCAGACCTACGCCCGTCTGCGTGACCTTCATCGCGCGGCGGCAAAGCCGGAAGAAAAATAGGGAAATAGGTATCATGTCCCCCAATTCGGCGGTGATCTTCGACCTCGACGGCACTCTGCTCGACACTCTCGACGACATCGCCGGGGCCATGAACACGGTCCTGCGGGCCCGTGGCTTTCCCCCGCTCCCCGTCGAGGCCTATAAGACGGTCGTCGGCGAAGGCATCGACGAGGCCGTCCGCCGGGCCTTCTCGCCCGCGACCAACGCCGACCCCTCCTCTCCGATCCGTCCCGCCTCCGCCCATCCCTCTCCCTCGCCCCCTACCTCACCCTCTCCGCCCTCCACGGTCTCTTCTCCCCGCTCAACCACTCCCCCTCCCTCTCCCTCTTCCGCATCCTCGCCCTCTCTCCCTCCTTCGCCATCTACCCCCTCTCCCCTCTCTTCCACGCCGTCCCCGTCCTTCTCCTCTTCTCCTCCCTCATCCCCAGCCCCTTCTCCCACGCCGCCACGTTCCACCGAAGAGATCGCGGCCATCATTACCGAGTTCCGCCGCGAATACGCCGCCGCCTGGCGCCTCCACAGCCGTCCTTACCCGGGGATCCCGGACCTGCTCCGGGCCCTGGCCGCCCGAGGCATCCCCATGGCCGTCCTGTCGAACAAATCCCACCCCTTCACCGAGGAAATGACCAGAGAGCTTCTCCCCGGCCACCCGTTCGCCATCGTCCGCGGCGCCGTCCCCGGCCAGCCCCTCAAGCCCGATCCCACCTCGGCCCTGCACATCGCCGCCCGGATGGGCGTGCCGCCGGCCTCCTGCGTCTTCCTGGGCGACACGGGCATCGACATCCGGACGGCCGTCGCCGCCGGCATGGTCCCGGTCGGAGCCCTCTGGGGTTTCCGCGACGGAGAGGAGCTCCGCGCCAGCGGGGCCGCCTCCCTCATCGCCTCCCCGCTCGAGCTTCTCGCTCTCCTTTAAATGGGGGACATGATACCTATTTCCCTTTATTCGCCCCCCTGCCTTCCCTCTACTTGTCCCCTTTGGGCCACGACTCATCTTTAGCCGCAAACACAAGGCCTCCAAGATCATCCCCCCAAAATGGGGCCCGGAAATTGGGAAATAGGTATCATGTCCCCCAAATAGGGGGTGAGAGACAATCCCCCCCTCATTCACCCCCCGCGGCGATGGACGCCCGTTTTCGGGGGTATATCATCATGGCGAACGGCAGGCGAGGACCGAACGGCCGAACGCCTGCGCGAGATTGGCGAAGGATAGGATTCCGGTGACCAAAGAGAACCGCAAGGAACGACGGATCCTGGAGGAGAACAGGGTCCAGATCGAGCTCCCCTCCCCCGGCCCCAAGTCCGATCCGCGCCTCATCAACGCTCTGACCCACGACATCTCCCTCGGCGGGGCCCGCATCGTCACCGACACCTTTTTCGAGCAGGGCTCGACGCTCAAGATCACGCTTTATCTCTCCCGCTCCAAGCAGGTCGCCAAGGTCCGCGCCGAGGTCCGCTGGATCCGGTCCATCGCCAGCGGCCTCTACGAGATGGGCGTCGAGTTCCAGCACGGCATCCCCACCGGCGTCATGGTCCTCATCAATCACCTCTACGGCAAGGGCCAGACCGTCCCGTCCTCGGTCCAGAGCTGATCCGCTCCCCCCGGTGACCTCCCCCGGCGCCCCCCTCTCACCCCCGCCGATGAGGGGAAGTGAGGCAATATCCCTTCGCCAATCGCCGGGAAGGGTGATTGCCAGGGCCGCACGCCTCCGGCAAACTGAACGCGCCGAACGACAGGAGTGCGAACATGGAACGCTCGCCCCGTGAAATGAGGAGGGTATCATGCTGAATCCCAACGCCGATCGAAACGTCGATCCCAAACCGGCCGGCCCGTCCCCGTCCGCGGCCATCGCCGACCTCGAAAAGCGGATGGAGGAGTTCTTCGCCGCCCAGAAGAGCGAGGTCGAAGAGGGTCTGCTCGCCAAGATCAACCGCGAGAAAGAGGAAGCCCAGCGAAAGATCGAAACGGCCCGCCAGGAGTTCGAGAAGGTCCGGGGGATCCTCGAAGAGCACCGGGCGGTCATCGCCGAGCTCGAATCGGCCCGAGAGGGACTTCAGTCCCGCATCCAGGAGCACTTCGACCGCGTCGTGGACCATCAGAAGCTGATGGAGAAGGCCGCGACGCTGTCCATCGACGAGATCGAGACGGTCGACGAGCTCAGCCGCGAACTGGCCGACATCCATCGGAAGGCCGCCGCCCAGACGGCCGCGCTCAAGGGCCTGCTCCGCGACCACTCCGGGATGCTCTCCGACCTGCCTTCCTTCCCCGAGGCCCCGGAGGCCCCGCTCAATTGGTCCCGTGAGCTGCTCAAGATGAAGAAGGTCCAGGCCCTCCTGACCTCTTCCAACGGGCACGATCCCCAGGATGTGGCCGCCGCGTCCGATCAAGAAGCCCCCCCCGCCGAGCCCGAATCCGAGCCCGCGCCCGAGCCGGAGCCCGCGACAGCCGCGCCGCCCGAGGCCCCCGATGCCCCCGATGCGCCCGACGCCCCGCAGGCTCCCGAGGCCCTCGAAGCCGAAGCCGCGCTTTCCGACGCTAACCCCGAGGCCCCCTCGCCTTCCGCCGCCGAGCCCGCCGAAACTCCCGAGACCCCCGAGTTCTCGGAGACCGATCCCGGCTGGGACGATATCCCCGATGCCGCCGCTCAACCCTTGGGCCGGCCCGATCAGGAACCTGCCCCGGCCCCGGACGCCGCCGCCTCCCGCGGCCCCTGGCTCGACGCCGACGCCGACGCCGCCGCCCGCGGCGCGTCCGCCGAGGCGCCCGGCAAGCCCGACTCCCCCGGCGCCCCCGGCTCGCCCGAGACCATCGAGGACGTCGTCCCCGAACAGGCCCGCAGCACCGAGTCCCTGTCCAAGGTCCTGGCCGACTACCGCAAGACCGAGCCCATCAACAACGGCATCGAGCTCGGTTTCTTCGAGGTCGGCACGACGGCCCTGCTCGACGGCGAATCGTTCGTCGCGGCCATCGACGGGATCTGCCTCGCGGCCCGCGACCTCCACGACCAGCTGACCCGCACCGAGTCGGTCAAGGACCTTTTCCTCCTCAAGCAGGAGATCCTCAACCAGCAGGAGGTCCTGCGCAAGCTCTACTTCCGCGTCGTCCGCTTCTGCGACAAGGAGTCGGGCGCGCTCCCGACCTTCCTCGAGGACATCATCAACGTCCCGGCCATGAAGGACTGCCTCGAGCGGTTGACGATGGCCAACTGGAGCGACCCCTCGGACTTCGCCCCCTTCGTCCGCGAGATCGAAACGCTCAAGGAGTCCTTCGCGGCCCGGACCGACCCGCCCGGCGACTACATCCAGTCGGTCCTCGAGCAGGTCGGGCTCAACTAGAGCCGGCCCGGGGACCGCGTCCCGTCCTCCCGCCGGGCTCGCCCGCTGATCACGCTCAGATGATCTCCAGGTAATCCCTGTCCGGAAGCTTCGGGAACTTGGCGTGCGGCTCGGTCTGGTACCAGAAGGCCACCGAGGCGATGTCGTCCTGGAGCGGCAGGTACCGTCCCCCCGACCGCCAGCCCAGCGCCTGGATGGTCACCTTGAGGTCCTTCTCGAACCGGATGGGATCCATGATGTGCCAGCGGTACAACCCGAACCTCTGCTGGACCTGGTAGAGCCCGTCCCCGCGGATGACCTGCGCCAGCCCGGAGTAAGGCGTCGTGAACTCCCGGTATTGCCTGGACCCGTCGGGGGCCTTGGCGTCGAAGTTGTAGGAGCCGCAGAAGTAGTCCTCGGTGCCCGTCCCGCAGATAGTCGGGAACTTCGTATCGCCGTCCATGTAGAACTTGATCTCGCCCTCGCCCCACCAGCCGTTGTTGTTGACGCCCCAGGCCATGTACGTGCCGACGTAGTGGCCCCAGCCCTTGATGCCGTCGACGATGGTGTAGACGTCCTTGTAGGGCAGCGGGTTGACGCGCCGGAACTGGGCGTGGAAGTAGGCCGCGTCGTCGGGCACCTCGGTCAGCGCGTAATTGATCTGGTAGTAGACCGTGAACTGGTTGGTCGTCGGCGCCTCGTGGGGCATGGGCTTGGGGGCGATGTTCTCGATGGTCATCTTGAAGCTCTTGCGGAACGGCATCTCCCAGTAGGAGTTGAAGGCGCTGCCCGGGTTGACGCAGACGGGGAGCGACGAGATCTGGGCGTACTGGCCCCAGCCGCAAGCGAAGAAATCCCCCACGGGGCACTCGACCGACGGATCGGTCTCGCCGTCCCAGTAGATGCGGAGGATGGCGAAGCGCCAGTTGCCCGCCGGGGTCAGCCAGATCTGCTGGATGGCCCCTTGGCCCTTGACGTCGGCCATGACGAAGGTCTCCCCCGCCGGGACGCGGACGTAAGGCGACACCTTCCAGCCCTGGCCGAGGTCGCGGGCCGCCCGCATGGCCGGGCCGTCGGTCGACATGCCGGCCTTGCCTTTCTCCCCGGTGAAGTTCTCGGGGCTGATCGAGCGGGTCTGGGCCTTCGACAGGCGCGACAGGTTCCCGAGCCCCAGTCCGAGGCCGTTGAACACTTCTTCCTCCTTCGCGTACAGGAATGACAGGACGACGGCCAGGCAGAGAACGAACAGGACCGGCCTGATCCAGCGTCCGCGCGGGGCGCGCGTGTTTCTCATGGTCTCCCTCCTTCGGGATGAATGGATTGGCCCCCTCATTCTAAGACAGGCGGCACGGCCGAATCAATGCGCGAGCAGGGGGGGCGCGTGCGAGGGGGGGGGGCGCAGCCGGCGACAACGCTCAGCGAAAATGTCCGGCCCTTAGCAAAGTAAAAACTTCCGGTCTCGAAGGGGATGTCGGTTCCCGAAGCGGCTTAATGCGTAGGAAAGAAACGGAACGCCGCGCCGCCGGTGCGAACGACAAAGGGCGGGCTGAAGGATGGAGCGCTGGGCGCGGCTTAGGGATCCGGCCATGGAGTCGGCCATGGAATCGGCGATGGACGGGAGGGCGGACAACCGCGACGGCAACAGAGCGGGGCACGGCCGGGCGGTGCGGGGGCCGCGGAGGGCGCGGCGGGTCGCGGCTAGTTGCGCGGCCCGGGACGGAGCGGGAAGATCGAGCGCCGGGAGGCCGTCTTGGCCGAAGCCTTGATCCCCGGCTCGATCGAAGGTTTGGCGGCGCCGGCCTCGCCGCGGTCAGCGGGGCCAACGGCCGCGGCGCCTTCGGCGGCCCGGGATCCGGAGAACACGGGCTCGGGGCCGGTAACGGCGGCCTGTCCCGAGGCGCCGGGCCCGAACCGCGAGGCCGACTGGCGCACGGGAATGCGCAGGACGCTGGCCAGCCGGACCCAGGGGCTGATGTGCTCGACGTCCTTGAGGTCCTCGCGGATCTTGGTCGTCGAGATGCCCTCGGTCCGCGGCATGTACACGACCTCGCAGTGGGGCTTGAGGAAGTCGAACTTGCCCGTCCAGTCGTCGCCGATGACGAAGACCGCGACGCCGTGCTTGATGACGTCCTCGAGCTTCTGCTCCCAGCAGGTCTCGGGGATGACCTCGTCGACGAAGCGGATGGATTCGAGGATCTGCTTGCGCTCCTCGTAGGTGTAGTAGGCCCGCTTGCCCTTGCCGGAATTGAACTCGTCGGTCGACAGGGCGACGATGAGGTAGTCGCCGAGCTCGCGCGCCCGGCGCAGGATATTGATGTGACCCCGGTGGATGAGGTCGAACGTTCCGTAGGTGATGACCTTTCTCATGGGTCTATGATAGACAATTCCCCGCGGATTGCAACCAAAAGAATGACTTGGGCTTGGCGGGCCCCGGCAGGCCTCATGTTGACAAGGCGGAGGGCCGGAAATATCCTCTCTGTATGATGAGAAAAAGAGCGATCCTTCTGGCAGTCGTCCTCGTTGCCGTGATCTGGGCCGGCGGGGCCCCGCTCCCCGATCAGGCCCAGGCGCCCGCGCGCCCGGCCGCGGCCAAGCCCTCCGTCGCGCAGGTCGCCGCCCCTCCGCCCGGCCTCGACGCGATGGTCGCCTCGGTCATGAAGACCTTCGAGGTGCCCGGTATCGGCCTGGCCATCGTCAAGGACGGGCGGGTCGTGGCCGCCAAGGGCTACGGCGTCCGCAAGCTCGGCGAGCCGGCCGCGGTCGACGCCCGCACGCTGTTCGGCATCGCCTCCAACACCAAGGCCTTCACGGCCACGGCCCTGGGCATCCTGATCGAGGACAAGAAGATCGCTTCCTGGGACACACCGGTCGGCCGCGTCATGCCCTGGTTCCAGATGTCGGACCCCTACGTGACCCGCGAGATCACGGTCCGCGACCTGCTCGTCCACCGCAGCGGCCTGGGGCTCGGCGCCGGGGACTTGCTGCTCTGGCCGCCCTCCACGTACTCCCGCCGGGAGATCGTCGAGCGGCTGCGCTGGATCCCGCTCGCCCGGAGCTTCCGGGCGGCCTACGCCTACGACAACATGCTCTACGTCGCCGCCGGCGAGCTCATCGAAACGGCCAGCGGCATGAGCTGGGAGGACTTCATCGTCGAGCGCATCTTCGTCAAGGTCGGGATGGGCGACAGCCGACCGCGCCACACGGCCGACACGGCCGGGCTGAACCTGGCCTTCCCCCACGCCCCGCTCGAGGGCGGGGTCCGGGCCGTCGCGCCCTCGGAGAACGACAACATGAACGCCGCCGGGGGCATCCTGTCGAGCGCCGCGGACCTGGCCAAGTGGATGCTCGTCCAGCTTGCCGGTGGCGAGCTGGCCGACGGCACGCGCCTTTTCTCGTCGCGGACGGCGCGTGAGCTGACGACGCTCGTCACGCCGATGCCGATCGCCCCGCCGGCGCCGGAGCTTGCCTCCCAGCGGATGAATTTCCGCGGTTACGCTCTGGGTTTCAACGTCAACGACTACCGCGGACGCAAGCTCGTCAGCCACACGGGCGGGCTGACGGGCTACGTGTCGCGCCTGGCCATGATCCCGGAGATCGGGCTGGGGATCGCCGTCCTGACCAACCAGGAGTCGGGAGAGGCCTTCAACGCGATCGTCTACGCGGTCCTCGACCACTACCTGGGGGCCCCGAAGACCGACTGGGCGTCCGCCTATCTCAAGGTGCGGGACAGGCGCCGGGCGTCGACGGACGAAACGCTGGCCAAGGCCGCGGAGCGGCGGGAGGCGGGCATCGGGCCGTCGCTACCGCTCGAGCGCTACGCGACGGTCTACGAGGACGCCTGGTACGGGCCCATAGCGGTCACGCTCGAGGGCGGACGGCTTGTCATGAGCTTCGACAAGACGCCGGGCTTCGTCGGCGACCTCGAGCACTGGAGCCGGGAGACGTTCGTCGTGCGGTGGCGGGACCGGGAGCTGCGGGCCGACGCCTACGTGACCTTCGTCGTCGGCCCGGACGGGGAGATCGTCGAGGCCCGGATGAAGCCCTTCTCCCCCGACGTCGATTTCAGCTACGACTTCCAGGACCTGCTGCTGAAGCCCAAAGCGTCGGACAAGTGAACCTCGAGTTCGAGTTCACCTGAGGGTAGCGCGCGCCGGAAGCGGCGGCTCCGCATGATCGAATCCGGGCGGCCGCCCGCACGGGGAGCGGTCGAGCCCGGAGAGCCTTAAAAACAGAAGCCGACGCCCACCCCGACCGTGAGGCGGGTCGAATCGTAGGTCATCTCGAAAGAGGAAAGCTCCGATACCCCCCGCGCCGCGGGCGCGTACCGGATGAAAAGGTCGAACGACAGGTCGCTGATCCTCTCGTCCTCATCCCAGATCGAGAAGTCCGGGCCCTCGTAGCCGAAGCCGAAAGAATAGATGTTCCGGTCGAGGTCCGGGTACAGCGGGGAGCGGTCGGCCGCCTCCGTGACGCTTTGGTGTCGGGCAAAACCTGCCCGCAGGGCCAGGTAGCGGGATGGGCGGAATTCCAGGCCGGCCTTGATCTTGGTCCTGTCCTTGAGGACGAGGGACACTCCCTGGACCCGGTAATCCGGCGATGTGCCGCCCGACGATTGTTGGAGGATCGCGGAGGCCTGACCAAGGTCGCCGTTCTCCGTAACGGACCGGAAGACCCAATCGCCGAATTCGCTCCAGCGGTCCCACTGGACATCGAAGGTCAGTGAAAACCGGGGCAGGGGCGTCAGCGCCAGGCCGCAGGCGATCTCGCGCGGGAACGACTGGCGCCCGGCGACTTGCTGGGGCACGTAAACGAGGCTGAAGACGTCCTCGGCGACCTGCGAGTCCTGATAAGGCTCGAGCGACAGGTCGTAGACATAGTTAGGATCGATGTAGAACATGTTCTCGCCCGCGTAATCGACGGCCACCCGGCTCTGGTACCTGGCCCCGATCTGGAGCCCGGGAGCGATCTTCCACAGCGCTCCGAGCACGATCCCCGTCCCTCGACCGTTCAGGAAATGACGGCTTTCGAGCATCACGCCCAGAGAGGGGTCCTCGGCCTCGAGGCTGAAGAGCAGGTCATGCCGCCAGAGCAGGCTCGACGAGACGATGTCCAACCCGGCGCTGAGGGCCAATCCCCTGATGGGTTCGACGGCCAGGACCGATCGGAAATAGGCCGTTCTGACCCGGGCCGAAAGAGAAACGGTCCTCCCGCTCCAACCTTCCGGCCAGTCCGTGTCGAAGTTGAAGGGCGAGAAGAATCCGGCGGCCACGCTTATCCGCTTGAACGGCTGCCAGCTGAAAGCAAGCGCGCCTTGGATGTCGCGCGGGGACGAGCGGTAAAGGGGGCCACCCGTCGGCCAGGCCGCGCTCAGGGACCGTTGCCCCATCGTCAGGTTGGCCTTGAAGCGGATCCCCCCCAGGAAGGCGATGGCGGCGGGATTATAGAACAGGGAAGAGACGTCTTCGGCGCGGGCCGTGAACGCTCCCCCCAGCGCCGCGGCCCGGGCACTCGCTTCATGGAAAGCGAAGTCGTCGGCCTGCAGGCGCGGCTGAAGGACGACCGATCCCATGAGCAGGCCTATCGCCAGGATCATCGGACGGGAAGCATGTTTCATGACGCGACGGGCTTTCCGAGGGCTTCATCATATCACGGGGCCGCCTAATAAAACAGCCTCTTTAAGCAAGCTGCGACTTCCGGGAGCTACGGCTGAAGCCCCGGGCGTCAGATAAGTAGGCCCAAGTGCTTCTTGATGTGCTTAGCCAGCGCGTCTTCGATCTCTGAATGTCTTGGCACAGGCTGCTTTTTTCCACTTTGAGGGTTCACGTAGATATCATGACGGGAACCGTGGCGGTGCAGGACACAGCCCGCATCAGAGAGTTGCCGCAGCAACTCCCTTCGCTTCATACAGAGATCTCTATGGTCTTGTAGTTTGCGGGAACGTCGTCGAGGGTCATCTGGTAATAAGCGTCTTTGATGTTTTCGATGAGCTCCTTGACAGTCCTCCCCTGAGACATGATCTCGGGATTCTCTGCGAGTTTGCCCAACCAGAACTTTTTCCCCTTCCAGTAGATCAATGTTAGGTTTTTCTGGACTTTTTTCGCTTTTTCCATCGTTGTCCCTCTGGTTTCAGTATGCCTTTTTTCATTCCCAAAATCAATCGAGTGCCGATCGCGCTCGCCGGACAAGGCGGGCCGGAAAGCTCGATCAATACGGATCTTCAGAGCCCAAGCTCGGCCAGGATGGCGCGGAGGCGGTCGACGGACTTGAAGCTCTGCTTCCAGCGGGCCTCGAGCTTGGCGGGGAAGGCGGGATCGAGGGCCGTCATGCGCTCCAGAAGAGAGGCGGCGTAGGCCTTGTCCTCGCCCTCGAGCGCGTCCCACCGGGTGAAATGGACGAAGAGGATGTTGAGGTGGAGGAACTCGTCGGCCGGCTTGAGGGCCAGGGCCCGGCGGAAGTGGACCATGGCCCGGTCGGCGTAGGTCATCAGGGGGTAGTTGTAGAGCAGGTAAACCATCCCCAGCTCGTAGTGGGTGAAGGCGTCGATGGGATTGGCCAGGATGGCGTCGCGGAAGGCGTCGACGGCCCGGTCGCAGTGGAGGTCGCGCGACTCGTCGCGGCCGGCGTCGTTCGCCACCCGGGCCATCTCGACGTAAAGGCGGGCCAGCTCAACGCGGAACTCGGCCCGGCCCGAGGCGCGCGCGGCGGCGAGGAGCGGGGGCTCGAGCTCCGGGAAGCCGCTCTCGACGCTGCGGACGGCGGCGCGGAGGTCGCGGTAGCGGGCCAGGTGGTGGAAGCCGAGGAAGTCGCGGGCGGCGGCGATGAGGAGAAAGAGAGCGGCCGCCAGGGCGGCGAGCGTGGTCGCGGGGCGGGACGAGCGGGCTGAGCGACGGCGGGTTGACGGGCCGCGGTCCGTTGGCGGGGGCGGCGGGTTGCCGCCCGTGTCGCCGTCTCTCGGGCTCGGCGCGAGGGCCAGGGCGTTCAGGCCGATCATCCCCAAGGTCACGAAATAGACGGCGTTGGCCGTGATCTGCAGGTTGAAGTCCGACAGGCCGTGGACGAGAATGGCCGTGACCCCGAGCAGGGCCCCGAGGCCGACGCCCTTGGCGAAGTTGGAGCGTCGGCGGCGCCAGCGCGCGGCGAGGACGGCGGCCAGGCCGATGCCGGCCGCGGACAGGGCCAGCCCGCCGGGGAGACCGTTCTCGGCGGCGAACTCGAGGTAGTCGTTGTGGGCGAACGACAGGCGCAGGTGGTCGTCCTTCTCCTCGTACATGGCGTAGGCGTGGACGAAGGTGCCCTTGCCCGTCCCGAACAGGGGGAAATCGGAGATCATGCGGGCGGTCGTCCGGTAGAAGGTGCTGCGGGCCTCCTTGGAGATGTCGGCTTCGGCGAAGCGGGCGATGATGGGGTCGATCCCGAACCAGAGGGCGGCGGCCAGGACGAGGGCGAAGACGCCGCGCACGAGGCGCCCGAAGCGGCGGCGGGCCCCGGACTCCTCGTCGGACAGCCCGCGCCAGGCGGAGGCGGCCAGGCCGGCCAGCAGGACGGTCAGCAGCAGGATCATGACCCCCGAGCGCGACTTCGAGAACACCAGGCCCAGGCCGATGAACACCGAGCCCAGGGCGTAGAGGAGCGTCCACTGGAGGCTCTCCTGGCCGAACCAGAGGATGCGGCGACGCAGCGAAAGGCCGCGCTCCATCTGGAAGTAGCGGGCCTTGACCAGCAGGTAGCCGAGGCTCAGAGGAAAGGCCATCTCGAGGAAGCCGGCGAAGTGGTTGCGGTTGACGAAGGTGCCGGTCACCGAGCCGAGGTTGTGGCGCTTGGGCCGGCCGAGGATCATCTCGTGGCCGCTGAAGGTCTCGGCCATGCCGTAGAAGGCCTGGAAGAGGGCGGCGGCCAGGATGGCCAGGACGAGGATCTCGAGGCGGCGGCGCGAGCGGGCCGTGCGCAGGACGAGAAAGGCGAACAGGCCGTAGCAGAGGGTCAGGGTGAGCTTCGAGAGCGAGGCGGCGGGGGCCAGCGACAGGGTCATCCAGGAGGGGGCGGCGGCGATGAGGCCATCGGCGGCCGGGGCTTGGTGGAGGGCGAAGGCGCGGGGCGAGAGGAGATGGACCAGGCCGGCGGGCAGGGGGACGATCTGGAGGAGCGAGACGGCGACGAAAACGCCGAGGAGGGCTTTGAGGGCCAACGGGAGGCGGGAGGACGGGAGGGCGGCGGGTGCGGCGGCTGAGTCATCCGCGGCGGCATAGGCATCGTAGGGGTCTGTGCCTACCCCTTCCCACCGATCGTCGCGCTCGCCGGGCCAGGCGCCGTCAGCGATGCCGGAACTCCCGGCTGGAGAGCGGGAGGATCGATCGGCCCGCTTGCCCCGCGAGGAGGCCGCGACGGCCCCCGCGAGATAGAGTAGGAACAGGATGACGGTCGCCGCTTCGAAGACGAAGATGGCCCATTCCTCCACCGAGCCGATGGGCAAGGGCACGAACAGGAGGACGGCGATCAGGCCCCAGAAGACGATGGCGTGCGTTCTCATGCGTCAGCCCTTCGATCCTTCGATACGGCCGTGCGCGGGCCACCCACGACACTCACCCGTGTGGCACTCGTGCACGGGCCCTTATCGGCGATTTTCGACGCCAAAAAGCCGGTTTAAGGGCCGAAAACAGGCCCTTGAAACCGGCCAATTCTATCCTTATGAGCGCTTTACAGCAGCCAAAGCGTAAATTAGCGGATGAGGATGGGCGACGGCGTCGTGGGATCCTCCTTGCCGAAGGCGATGTAGAGCGCCGTGGAAGCCACCATGATGACGAACATGACGCCCGCCGGTGATTTGAAGAAGCTCTTCTTGGCGGCGTCCGTACCGGTCGTCCGGCCTCCCTCCTGAAGGGCGACCGACAGCTTGGCCGTCTCGCCTCCCTTAAGGTGCAAGACGTAATCGAAGTTGAAGTCGCCCTCCTGGGAGGTGACGCCCAGGATGTAGCGCCCTTCGGGTACCCCGGTGATCTTGTACATCCCGTTGCCATCGGCGGGCTGGCTGGAGAACTCCTTGCCTTTGCCCACGTCGCGGATCTTGACGACGGCCTCAGAGGCCGGGGTGGCCATGTCCTTTTGGTACACGAAGCCCACGAGCGACGCGCCCTGCGGGGCGGCCGGCGCTTGAGCGAAAGGCGCGACCGGCGACACGAGCAGGAAGAACGACACCATGACGGCGTACGCGATCGCTTTGGACCGGAAAAGCCTGGTTACGATCATGTTAACCTCCCCTCATCGGATGTCGGTATCATAGAACAAACGCCTTTTGGAAGCAATGGGGTGGATGGGGTTGGCTTGATCCTGCCCCGGTCCTGAACTGTCGTACGGACAGCCATTCAGCTTAAAGCGGCTTTTTGGTTAAAAAAAGCGGGATTAAGGCCCATAAAAGGGGGCTTTTTGGGGAACAAGTTGATTATTATGAGCGAGTTACAACAGCCAAAGCACTAACGGATAGGAGAGGGTTCCTTTTCGATGAGGACGGTGGCGAAGAGAACGATCTCGGCGGCGACGATGAGGGTCAGGATGCCGGCCGGCGACTTGAAGAAGCTCAGCGGGCCTTTGCCGCCGCCCTCCCCCGACTCCTCGCCCTGTATCGGGGCGAAGCCGGTCGGGTTCAGGGCCACCGAGAGCTTGGCCGTCTCGTCGCCCTTGAGATAGAGGCTGTACTGGAAATTGTAGGCGCCGTTGGGGGCCTGGACGCCCATCAGGTACCGGCCCTCCTCGACGGCGGTTATGGTGTACATGCCGAGGGGATTGGTCGGCTCGCTCTCATACTCCTTGAAGTTGGTCACGTTGCGGAGCTTGACGACCACGTTGCGGACCGGGGTCCTCATGTCCTGCTCGTAGATGTAGCCCATAAGGATGCCGTCCGTGGCGGCGGGGGCCGTCTGCGCCTGAGCGAGATCCCGGACCGGGATCGCAAGAAGGGCCGTGGAAACGGTCAGAAGTAACACCAAAACCTTGCCCGTGACAGTGCTTCTGGCGCTCATTTCCGGCCTCCCCTTACAAAGGTTGATATAATTATAGTGTTATCAAGGGTTTCTGTCAAGAGAAAAATTTCGCCCTCCGGCAGGCCGTTCCCCTGAGGCTTTTCGCACCGAACCGCAACGCCCTCAAAACGCATCTAACATATTGAATATTCAACAGATAGGAGCAATTCAGGATCTGGTCCCTTTGCCTGACCGAGGGCCCCGCGTCCCCGGGTCCTCCCGGGCCGGCCGGCTCACCGGATCGGCGAGGTTTCCGTTTCGCTCTTGGTCAGCTGATAGACGCCGAAGCCCGCGCCGCCCGCCACGGCGATCACGGTCAGGATGCCCGCCGGGGTCTTGAAGAAGCCCTTCTTGCCGTCGCCGCCGCCCGTGCCTTCCAGCATCCCGCCGGGGAGCATCTCGAGCGCCAGCTTGGCGGTCGCGCCGGCCTTGATGTAGATGCCGTAGTTCAGGTTGAAATCGCCGACGCTGGCCGAGACGCCGACCGTGTACCAGCCCTCCTCGATGCCCATGATCCGGAAGCCGCCCTTGGCGTCGGTCGGCAGGCTGAGGTATTCCTTCTGGTTGTTGAGGTTGCGGATCTTGACGACGGCCCCCGCGACCCGGGCCTTCATGCCCTCGGTGTAAACGGTCCCCGTCAGCGTCCCCGACCGAGTCAGGCTGGGGGTCTGGGCGAAATCAGGCACGGGCGTCACCATGAGCATGAACGCCGCGATCAAGCCGACGGCCAGAGGCCTGCACCTGACGAATTTGTGACCGTTCATTTCGGGGACTCCTTGCTGACATTATATTCCATGAGTCGATTCCTTTGTCAATGCTTTTGTCGCCGCTCAGCTGTCAATTTTGAAAACGACGGGCCGCTGGGTTCTCGACATGGCCGCCGACCCCGATCGGCCTCGGGGCCGGGCGAACAGGCGCCTCGTCCAGGTCTTCCTCTGAAGGGGGTTCTGCGGCTCTCCCCAGTCGGGCAGGGCCTGGTTGTCGAGGATGGCCCGGGGCACCTCGGTGACCATGGCCCGGGCCTTGGGCTCGCCGACGATCTTGGCCGCGGCCTCGACCCCCCGGCTCAGGACGGGGGCCCGGCCGACCGGCCGGTGGGCGTCGCTGGCGATGATGTGGACCAGGTTGTGGAGCAGGAACTGCCCGGCCGCCGCCCGGGCCTCGCGGCCGAAGTCGCCCGTCAGGCTGCCGGCCGTCACCTGGGCGACGCAGCCCATGGTCACGAATTCGTAGAGGATCTCCGGCCGCTCGGCGAAGCCGGAGTTCCGCTCGGGGTGGCTGATGATGGGCACGAACCCCTTGCCGAGCAGGGCCGCCAGCACGTTGCGGGCCCCCGCGGGGACCCCCTCGGCCGGGAACTCGAGAAAGACGTAGCTCGTCGCGTCGACCGTGAACCGGTACTTCTCGACGGCCTGGACGACCTCGGGATGGATGAAGACCTCGGCCCCCCAATGGAACTCGAGCCCGGTCCGGCCCATCTCGCGCGTGAACTCGACCATCCGCTGGCGCAGGACGGCCAGATCGTCGGCATAACGGGTGGCACGGAAGACGTGGGGGGTCACGCAGATGGCCGTGATGCCGTCCTTCTGCGCGGCCCGGCACATCTGCAGGGACTGGTGCCAGTCATCGGGCCCGTCGTCCCAGTCCCAAAGCAGGTGCGTATGGAGGTCGATCACTGCTGCCCATAATGATAGTAATAGTTCTTATAGTAATACGCCCCCCCGTGCGGCAGGCTCACGTTGTTGATGATGACCCCCAGCGTCCGCACCTTGAGCAGGTCCAACCGCTCGCGGGCCTTCTTGAGCGCCTCACGCGAGGTCCGGTCGCCCCAGACGACCAGGACGACGCCGTCGAGCTTGGCCCCGACGATGAGCGCGTCGCTGATCTCGAGCATGGGCGGCATGTCGAACAGCATGAAGTCGCACTCGTCGCGCATCATGTGGATGAAGCGGGTCATTTTCTCCGAGCCCAGCAGCTCGGCCGGGTTGGGCGGTGTCGGGCCGGCGTTGACCAGGAAGAGATTGGGGATCTCCGTAGGTTTGACCACGTTCTTCAGGTCCACCGAGTCCGTCAGGTAGGTCGTCAGCCCGAAGGTGTTCTTGACCTTGAACAGCCGGTGCTGGCGCGGCCGCCTCAGGTCGGCGTCGACGACGAGCACGGTCTTTCCCGACTGGGCCAGGGTGACGGCCAGGTTCGCGACCGACACCGTCTTGCCCTCCCCCGGCAGGGCCGAGGTCACGGCCAAGGCCTTGACCGGGTCGTCGGCCGACGACAGCAGCAGGGCCGTGCGGATGGACCGGTAGCTCTCGGCCAGCCGCGAGTTGGGGAAGAAGTGCGGGATGAGCTCGATCGACCGGGGCGGCTCGGCCTGCTCGACGGCGGCCACGAACGGTTCGCCTGTCCGGGGGGCCTCCCCCGCTGTCTCCGTGGTCGCGATCGCGGCCTCCGCGGCGCTCTCCCCCGCCGCCTCTGCCGGCTTCTCGAGGTCCAGAAGGTCGCCGCGGGCCTTGCGCTGGCGGTCGCGCTCCCTGCGCAGCTTGCGCTCTTCCTTTTCGACGGCCTTGCGGAGCCTCTTGTCACCCTCGCCGAGCCGCTTGATGCCGCCTTCGAGCTGTTTGGGCTTCTTGGGCCTCCCCCGCCCGTAGAGATACCCCTTGGCCGCGCCCTCCAGGCTGAACTTCGGGACGACCCCGAGCGTCGGCAGGCCCGCGTAGCGCTCGACGTCCTCGCTGGTCTTGACGCTGTTGTCGAGGAAGTCGAATAGGAAGGCCAGCCCGACGCCGCCCGTGAGGCCCAGAAGGAGAGCCAAGGCCAGGTTGCGCTTCTTATGGGGGCTCGACGGCCGCACCGGCTCGCGGGCCCGGTCGACGACCCTGACGTTCGAGGTCCGCAGGCCCTTGAGGCGGGCCTCGACCCCGGTCTCGCTCTCCCGCCGCAGCAGTGAGTTGAGGAGGGTCTTCTTGTTGTCGATCTCGACCTTGAGCCCGTTGTAGAGAACGGCGCTGCTGTTCATCTGGAAGGCCTCGTTCTTCTGCTCGTTGAACTGGGCCTCGAGCGAGCGCTCCTTGCTAAGGGCCGTCTGGTACTCGGAATAGGCCCCCTTGACCAGGTTCTGGGTCTCGTCCTCGAGCGACCGGCGGGCCGACTCAAGCTCGACCTTGATGCGCTGCAGCTCGGGGTAGTCGGGCTGGAAGCGCTCCTCCATCTTCTGGGTCTCCCGCTTGAGCCGGACATAGTCCTCGCGCAGCCGCTGGATCAGCGGGTTGGTGATGGCCTCGGGCACGTAGTCGGCACTGACGTTCTTGAGGTTGTTCCAGACGGCCTCGGCCCGGGAACGCTCGATCTGGGCCTCGGTCAGGGCCTTGTTGAACTGGCTCAGGCGGTCGATGACCGTCGTCTCGTTGTCGCTGAGGGCCACGATGTTGGCCTCGGCCTCGAGGTTCTGCAGCTGGCGCTCTTTCTGCTCTATCTCGGTCTGCAGGCCCTTGATCTGCTCCGACAGGAAGGTCGTAGCCTGCTCGGTAGCCGCGTACTTCATGTTGATGTTGAGGTCGATGAAGGCGTCGGTCAGCTCGTTGACGCACTCGGCCGCGAGCTTCGGGTCGCGGGCCCGGAACGAGACCTCGACGAGACGCGTCAGCCGGACGGGCTTGACAGACAGCCTGTCGAGGAAGCCGTCGATCAGCCCCTCGCGGAAGGCGTGGTCGTTGGGATCGACGGGCTCCTTACGCCCGTTGGGCTTGCCGATGAACTCCTCGTTGGCGTAGAGCTTGAGGCGCTCGATGACCGTGTCGGCCAGGCCGCGGCCGCTCAGCAGCCGGTATTGGGTCTGGTAGAAATCGTCCCTCATCGACTCGATCTGCAGGACCTGCTCGAACGACAGGATGTTGGGCTCTTTCTCGATGAGGACGGTCGATTTGGCCGTGTAGACGGGCTTTTGGATGAGCGTCCAGAACGCGCCGAGGGCGAAGACGGCCAGGGTCACCGAAAGGACCGTGCCCTTGCGGCGGCGGAGTTTCTCCCAATAGTCGCGGAGGTTGATCTCCTGCTCTTCGGCGAGCTCGTAATCGGCCAGCTGGATCTCGTTGTTGTTCTTCATCTACAGCCTCTTCGACATCTTTCTACCAGAACGACTCCGGCACGAACACGACGTCCCCTTCCTGGAGAACGACGTCCTTCCTTCTCCCGCTGATGACATCCTTGAGGTTGACCCGGATCTTCTGCTCCTTGCCGGCCTTGTCCTTGCGGGTGATGAGGATGCGGCTCTGCTTGGCCCCCTCGGCCAGCCCGCCGGCGTCGGCGATGGCCTGCAGCAGCGTGATGCCCTCCGAGAGCTTCGACCGCACGGCCCCGGGCTTGTTGACCCGGCCCATGACGAACACCCGGATCTCGCGGTTGACCGGCACGTTGATGACGTCGTTGGGCTCGATGGGCACGTTGAGGGCCTGATTGCCGTTGACCAGCAGGTCGCGGAGGTCGATGGTGATGGTCTCGCTCTCTCCTTCCGGCCCCTCGCGGAGGATGAAGATCTCGTCTCCGGCGTTCTCCGAGAAGCCGCCGGCCATGGAGACGATCTGCAGCAGGTTGCGGCGCCCGACGAGCTCGTAGCTTCCGGCGTTGACCACGGCCCCGATGACGGCCACCTGCTGGTTCTTGTACTCCTTGATAAAGATGGTCACCTGGGGGTTCTTGACGTACTTGGCGCTGAGAAGCTCGGTCAGCTTCTTGACGACCCCCTCCTGGGTCAGGCCCTCGACGACGACCCGGCCGACGAGCGGCAGGGTGATCGAGCCGTCCTCGGAGACCCGGACGAGCTGGTCGAGCTCCTTGACCTCGAACACCTTGAGCTCCAGCAGGTCCCCCGGCCCGATGCGGTAGGCCCGGACGAAGGTGTCGCGCGCTTCCTGGGCCGAAGGCGCGGCCTGAGTAGGGGCCTGGGTCCGGGCGGGGGCCTGGGCCGGGGATTTGGCCTGGGCTTGGGGCCGGGCGAGCCCGGACGTCGCCAGGGCCAAAACTATCACCAACGCCGCCGTCTTTCTGTTCATCGTTCCCTCTTCCAAGGCTACCGTTCGTATCTCAACAGGGGACAGACTCTCTACGTGTCCCAGAGTTTCAGAACTCGTATGTCAAGTTTACACCATAGAACCAGCGCCTGTCATCTTCCCGGTCGAGGTTCGAGTTGCGGAGCCACCGGTTGGCCACGAAGCCGAGCGCCGTGCTCTTCCAGATCCTGATATAGATCCCAGCCGAGTGGATGTCGAATTCGTCCAGCCGCTTGACCTCGACGCCCGGGTCGACCTCCTGGGTCTCGGGATAGTTGTTCCTGCCGAAGCTGTAGTCGTAGTCCAGCCGCAGGAAGCTCGTCAGGTAGAACGAGATACCCGCTCCCGTGCGCGTCCCGAGATAATAGGCGTTGTCGTACCACAGCGAGAAATTGACGTCCCGGACGTGGGAACCCCGGATAACGATCGGCCGGGCCACCCGTACGGAAAGCCGGGCCTCCCCGGCGGCCCCCTGGAAATCCTCGAAGTCGGGATTGCGGATGTCGAACTTTTTGTACCCCAGGCGGACCAACCCCCGGACCCGTCTGTTCAGCGGCGAGAACTCGAGCCCCAGGTACGCGGCCCCGCTCCGCGAGTCCTTGAGAGCGGCCTGCTCTTCGATCTCGAAATCGTATTGCCCGTATTCGAGGTCGATGAAGATCTTCCTCTGCGACGAGGCCAGGTAGTAGGTCGAGAGAGTGGCGTAGGACTCGGTCCGGTTGAGCCGCTCCCGGACGTTGAATCCTCCCTCGGTCAGAGTGTTCTCGTAGTCGTATTCGGCCGTGCGATAGGCCATCTGGAGCGACGTTTTCCGCGTCGTCTTGACCAGCATCGAACCGCCGTAGCCCCGCTCTTTGCGCCGCGGCCGGATGTCGACCTCGGTGTTCCAGCGCTCGCGGGCGTCGGAGTATTTCCCGTCGACGCTGAAGAAGATGTTCCTCAGGCTGAGCGAAACGGCCCCGTTGAAGTAATAGTTCCAGGTCCGCTCCCGCTCGGTCTTCGAGTACCAGACGTACTGCGGCGTGCCGTAGGCCTGGATGACCAGCCGCCGGTGGATGGGCAGATAGATCGTGGCCGCCGGGCCGGCCGTCAAGGTGAAGTCCTTGACGGGATCGGAGGGCGAGTAATAGATGTTCGAGTCGACGCCGGCGTTCGAAATGACCAGCATGGGCTGGATGTGGAAGGGCCCGAACTGCCACGGCGCCTCGCGCCACTTGTGCCCGAGCTCGATGCCCTTCCAGGTTTCGGCTTTCGCGGATGGAGCAAAGAACAACAGCCCAAGGAAGACGGCCATGATCGCCGCCGAAACGAGTGAAGCCGCGGTGCGGCGGGGGGGCATCAGCGCGCGCAATTTAGCGCGGTTCTGACCTCTTCTTGAAACATTAGGGAGATTCTTCATCCCTCTGAGTTTCTCCTATACCCTATCCCCATCCCCTCCAGCTTTCTTATGATCCCTTCGGCATCACCCGCTATGGCCGCTTCGACGAGCTCCCCGACCGCCCCATCCGCGCTCCCGTTGACCGCCTCGACCGGCGGGGCGATGAAGATCTTTTCGAATTTCGTCGCTCTCGTCCTCTCGGCCTCGATCAGGATCTCCTCGTACATCTTCTCGCCCGGGCGCATGCCGATGAACTTGACCTCGATATCCCCTTCTTCGTGCCCCGAAAGCCTTATCAGCGCCTTGACCATATCGACGATCTTGATGGGTTCTCCCATGTCCAGGACGAAGATCTCCCCGTTCTCTCCCAGCGTGCCGGATTGGATGATGAGATGGACCGCTTCGGCAATGGACATGAAGTAACGCCGCACCTCCGGATGAGTGACGGTCACCGGCCCGCCCCGGGCGATCTGCCTCTGGAAAAGCGGCACGACGCTGCCCCGGCTCCCCAGGACATTCCCGAACCGGACGCACGAGAACTTCGTCGGGCTCCCTTTGGCCGCCTCCTGGACGATGGCCTCGCCGATCTTCTTGGTGGCCCCCATGACGCTCGTCGGATTGACGGCCTTGTCGGTCGAGATGAAGATGAGCCGCTCGACGCCCGTCGCCAGCGCGGCCGCAACGACGTTCTTTGTCCCCAGCACGTTGTTGAGAATGGCCTCGGTGACATTCAACTCCATCAGCGGCACGTGCTTGTGGGCTGCGGCGTGGAAGACGACCTCGGGCCTGTAACTTTCGAAAATATGTCTCAATCGCTCGGAGTTCTTGATGTTGGCGATGACCGGGTGGACGACCACCTCCGGCTTGCCTTCGCCACCCGATCCGTTGAGGTCGGAATCGATCTCGAAGACGCTGTTCTCGTCCTTATCGAGGAGCACGATCTCCCGCGGTCCCATCGACGCCAGCTGGCGGCAGAGCTCCGAGCCTATGGACCCCCCAGCTCCCGTCACCAGGATGCGCTTGCCGCGGTAGGCTTTGGCGACCTCCGGAAGGTGCTTTTCCAGCTGAAAGACGGTCCGGCCCAGGAGGTCGTCGATATTGACCTCGCGGACCTTGGTGATAGTGATCCTCTCGTCGAGCATCTCGAAGAGCCCGGGCACGATCCGGACCTTGATCCCCGCGCTTCGGCAGATCTCCACCATCCTGCGGATATCCTTCGAAGAGGCGTTGGCGATGGTGATGACAGCCTCGTCGATCACCAGCTTCTCCGCGAACTCGGGTATGCGGTCCGTGCCGCCGAGGACGCGGACCCCCTGGATGTTCTTGCCCTTCTTCTCCGGATCGTCGTCCACGAAGCCGACGACCTCCATCCCCAGGTCGGCCCGCCGCTGGAGCTCCTTGACGACGATGTTCCCCGCGTCGCCGGCGCCGATGAGAAGGACCTTCCGGGCCTTCTCCCCGTTCTTGCCGACCAGCCGCTCACGGTCCTCGGACTCGGCCGCGAGCCTGCGGACCATCCGGACGCCCGCCGTGCCCACGAGGACCATCAGGAATTCGATAGCGATGACGCTCAGGGGAACGCGCAGGAGCTGCAGCTCGAACGGGGCCAGGAACCTGCCCGCTAGAAGCAGGGCGGTCAGGGGCAAGGCGGCCTTGAGCAGGGCCATCGCGTCCCGGATGGAGATGTATCGCCAGACTATGGAATAAACGGAAAAGATGTAGAAGAGCACGACGCGGGCCGCCAAGACATAGAGGCCGAGAAGAAGCATCTGGTCGAGATACTGACCTTGCGGCAGCCCCTCGAACCTCACGAAATAGGCCGCGAACCAGGAGAAGCCGAAGATCACGATGTCGATGAGCACCTGGCTCGATCTCTTGAGAGGGATCCAATTCAAGACGCTCATGAGCTAAAATTCTCCACGATCTCCGGTTCAGTTTCCCATCATTCGGAACGAGAAAATCAAGCGGCTTTATAACACTTTTTGATGACCGAGGCAACCCTCTCGAGATCGTCCGCGGTCATCCGCGACCCCGAAGGCAGGCACAAACCCCGGTCGAACAGGTCCTCGCCGACCGCTCCTCCCCTCACCCGGCTATCCTTGAACACGGGCTGCATATGCATGGGCTTCCACACGGGGCGCGCCTCGATGTTCTCGGTCTCGAGGGCCAGCCGAACGGACTCCCGGTCGGTCCCGAAATGCTCCGGGTCGATTAGGACGACGGTCAGCCAGTGGTTCGGCGTCCCGAAATTCGCCACGGGCATGAACTCGATCCCGGGTAATCCCGAAAGGGTTGCGCGATAGAAGGCGTTGATCTCCGCCCGGCGTGCGACTTTGGCTTCGAGGCGAGCCAACTGCCCCCGGCCGACCGCGGCCAGCAGGTTGCTGAGGCGGTAGTTGTAGCCGATCTCGGAGTGCTGATAGTGGGGGGCCGGGTCACGGGCCTGGGTGGCCAAGAACTTGGCCTTCTTGATGAAGGCTTCGTCATCCGATACGAGCATCCCGCCGCCCGAGGTCGTGATGATCTTGTTGCCGTTGAAGGAGTAGACGCCCATGGCGCCGAATCCGCCCGCGGCCTTGCCCCGATACGTCGCGCCCAGCGCCTCGGCCGCGTCCTCGATGACCGGGATCTCAAAGCGGCCGCAGGCTTCAAGGATAGGGGCATGGTCGGCGCATTGGCCGTACAGATCGACGACGATAGCCGCCTTGGGAACACGTCCCTTCTTGGCGCAGGATTCGAGCTCCTCGGCCAGCAGTCCCGGATCGATGTTCCAACTAGCCCGCTCGGCGTCGATAAAGACGGGCGCCGCCCCGAGATAGGCGATGGCATTGGCGCTGGCCGAGAAGGTCAGGTCCGAGCAGATGACCTCGTCGCGGGAGCCGACGCCAAGCATCAAGAGCGCCAGATGGAGGGCGGCCGTCCCGCTGGACAGCGCCGCGGCGTAGCCGATGCCCATCTTGGCGCACATATCCCGTTCGAAGCCGTCGACCTCCGGCCCAAGGGTTGTGATCCAATTGGAGTCGAAAGCCCGGAGGAGCAGATCCCGCTCCGCGCCGTCGAGATGAGGGGGTGAGAGGTAGATTCTTTTATTCCCCATGGAGAAGCGCCTCGAGTTCCAGAATGTCCTTAATCTGATGATCTGGGGCGTGGCTGGGCGTCGGAGGCTCGCAATCCGCGTAATAGCCTCCTCGATGACGCACGCGGATCGTCGTCATCCCGATTTCCCGTGCTCCCAGGAAATCTTTCAAGGGGTTGTCCGCGATATAGGCCGCTTCTGACGGAGACACGCCCAGCATCGATAGAACAGCTTCGAATGGCTTCGTGCTGGGCTTCCAATCCTTCCTGCCGAACGCGTCCGAGTAGACGACGGCTTCGAGATAATTGGATAAGCCCAGGGAGTCGAGCTTAAGGCGCTGCACCTCCTGATAGCCGTCCGAGACCAATCCCAGGCGATGACTGGCGCGCAGCCGTGAGAGCAGCGGCTCGGCCCCGGGATAGGCGACGATCCGAGGAGGATGTTGACGATAGGTCTGGATCATTTCATTCAGATAGTCCGCTTGGGGGAGGGCTCTTATCTCGAGCCACCTGTCGAAGGTCCTTGTCCTTTCTCCTTTATCGTGGAGTGTCAGAAGCTCCTTCTCGGCGGTCTCGCTCGAGAGGCCCGTTCTTCCGGATATCCAAGATGCTACAGCCTTGAAGCCACTGATGATGTAGGAGCGTTCCGGGTAGAGCGTATCGTCGAGGTCAAAGACGAGAGCGCGTAATTTTGTCAAGATCTTCTCGAGTAAGAAAGTAAGATTCATCGAAACGCGTCATGTAAAGCCCGCGTCGATAGGTCCCCATGGGCGGGACCTCAAAAGGGATGCCGGCCGCCGACGCCAATAACCAGCTTGGCCAATCGACACCGGCTGCGATGCCTAAAGGCGCGCCTCCTCCCAGGCGGGCGTTTATCTCCGTGAAAAAGGGCGTCCCGTCCTTTACAAAGCACTGTACGGTGATCGGGCCCCGGGCTTCCAAGGCGCGCGCCACTTTTTTGCATGCCTCCACGATCCGCGGCTCGTAAAGAGTCACGCCTTTTGCGACCTCTCCCCACCGGACCTCGATCCTCTGCCTGGAAACAACCGACAAGACGCTTCCTTCATAGTCACAGATCACATCATTTGTAATTTCAGGGCCAGTCATGAATTCCTGAATCAACGGGTCATCGATATAGGCTCCAAAAAATTCCAGTTCTTTTCGATCGTGGACTATGAACGTATGTTTGCCTGCGCTTCCAATTCTCGGCTTGAGGAACAGCGGAAAGGAAACATTGCTGGGGACATCATTGGCGGCTTTCCAAGAAATGGGCGTGTCAAGCTCGAGGCTGCGGAAGAGCTCTATGGTCTGCCACTTGTCAGCGGCTACCTCAGCCGCCCTCGAGGGTACGGAAGCCAATTTTGCTCCTGTCCGCTCCAAAGGTTCCCGATGAGCGGCTAATACCGGGATGTCTGGATCGATGAGGGGGAAGATCGAACGGACATGCTCTCTTCCGCAAATATCCACCAGGATTGGTATATATTCGCGTGACGCGAGGGAAGGCACGATATACGAGCCGTCCGCGACTTGCAGAGCGGGCGCTAGCGGATCGATGTCCACGGCAATGACCTTCCCGGGCACGCCTAGTTTTTCATAAGCGTCGCGGAAGGCCCTCACCAGCTCTACCCGGCGGCCCGCGCTGGTTAAGAGGATGGAAATGATCCCCTCATCATTGCCCATGAGGCATCTCAAAATAACGGATCCCCGCTAGCATTCCACGCCCAGCCTTTTTGCCCGATCTCTGTGGGCATCGGGATGGATACAAAATATATTACGCCCAAGAATCTCGGCTGGATCTCTGATCTTTGTGCGCAACTCGTTATAACATTCATATCCTTGTTCTCTGAGAAGGCTGAAAACCTCCGGAGCATGACGCGTGACCTCAACCATTAAGCCCGGTTTTGAGGTGTACAAAGCAGCCCTTGATCCCTTGAGTACCTGAAGCTCGAATCCCTCCACGTCGATCTTGATGAATGCCGGGCCCAGTGAATGATCCTTGACCAGAGTGTCGATCTTCATGACCGGCACCCGTGCTTCCATAATTTTCGGATCGACGTTGGCTCTCTGTATATTGCTCTCGAGCACCTCGTAATTCTTCACAAATGAATTATTTTGCCCAGTGAGATCTTCCATATACAATGTCAATTCGCCGTCAAAGTCAGCCGCTCCCGTTTCAATAATGTTAATATTCGTGAATTCGCCGATATTTCGTCTTAGATACGGAAGATTATTCTTTCCGGGCTCAAGAACAAAGACTTTGCCCGCCGCCCCAGCCAACTGAGCTAAGTAGATCGAGATATAGCCGATATGGCCGCCGACCTCAATGACGGAATCGCCGGCCTCGATGAAGTCCTGAAAGTACTTCATCGTTTCTTTTTCCCTTCTTCTTCCGTGAAACCAATACCCTTTGTGCCTGAAGGAATGGAGCCGAAAGGAAGTTCCGGTGAAGTGATGGCGGATGGTGATATCGCCCGGATTGACCACGGCAAATAGCGGCAAGAGAAGTCTTCTTATAGGCCTCAACCCGCTAAGCCCTCGAAGGCCTCGTTCGTTTATCATCCAGAACTGCCCTGATCTGAAGTTGTCGTACCTCTGAAGACTTCCATCGTGGCGTTTCCGGGCTGGTTGATCCCCTCCATTCTTATCACCTTGATCAGCGTCATCAAGAGGATCTTCAGGTCCAAGCCCAAGCTCCAATTGTCAACATACCACACATCGTGGCGGAATTTTTCTTCCCATGTGATGGCATTCCGCCCGTTCACCTGGGCCCAGCCTGTGATCCCAGGTCTCATGTCGTGGCGACAGGCCTGCTCCGAAGTGTATCGGTGCAAATATTCCATCAACAATGGCCGAGGCCCGACAAGGCTCATATCGCCTTTTAGCACATTGAATAAGGTAGGAAGCTCGTCCAAGCTCAAGCAGCGCAGCCTTTTGCCCAGGGCGGTCAGGCGCGCGCTGTCAGGCAACATATTGCCCTGCGGATCAAGGGCTTCGGACATGGTACGGAACTTAAATAGAGTGAACGGCTTTCCATACCGGCCTGGCCGCTTCTGGCTGAAGATGATCGGATGGCCTGAAACCATCCACAATATTAGAGAAAGACCGACTATCAATGGCGCTAAAAGAATGAGTGTCGGAGCGGTCAACAATATATCCAAAGAACGTTTTCCCCATAACTCATGTCGGTTTAGCATACTTTGATAAAAATTCAACCCTTAAGAAGCCAACCCCATGCTCTCCATAATCCTGGCATTGACCTTACGGACATCGAACCTGTCTTCAGCGATCTCACGGGACCTCACGGCCATTCCGACTACCTGGTCCGGTGACTCTAGAACGATATGAATCGCGTTTACCAACGCATCAACATCTCTTGGGCGGATCATGAGGCCATTCTCGCCTTGCATTACAGCCTTACGAAGATCCCTCTCTCGTTTACCTCTTTCTGTCAATTGGATCGTTTCGCGGCACCCGGGCGAATCTGTGGTTATGACAGGGCGCCCGATGGACATGGCTTCCAATATGGTCCTCGGTATCCCTTCCCTATAGTAAGAAGGGAGAACAAAACATCTGCAGCTACTGATCGCAGGCCTTACATCTTCCATAAAGCCTAAATATTCAATATTCCCCGCTTCTTGCCACTGACGAAGTTCATCTTTATCTATAGAACTTGGATTCTGATCGATATCGCCGCAAAGCAAGAAACGAGCGAGGGGAAAACGAGCCCTTACGATGTCGGCCGCTTTCACATATTCCCTTACGCCTTTTTCAGCCAACAACCGTGATGTCATTAAAAAGACGGGATTGCAGGGCAACGCAGACGGGCCGTAATGATCTAGATCAACTCCGGATCCATTGATAAGAACTGCCTGTTCTTTTCTGACTATTCGTTTTTCCAGGAATAGCTCGAGATCGTCGGGATTCTGGAAGAATACGATCCGGCTATGCCTTAGACTTATGCGATAAAGCAAACGGGCTATGATCCCTGATATTCGTTGCTGCAGTGATCGAGGCTCCATGAATGTATATCCCAGTCCGGTTATCATCGAATATGTTGAAGGCAACCTGCATAGCCACGCAATCAGGCCACTGTAGATAACCGGCTTGATGGTGTAGGAGAGAATAATCTGCGGACGAACTCGCCGCACTACTCGATAGATATCCGATATGGTCCGAAGATCCATAAGGGGTCTTATTGCTGTTCGCGATATGCGAATGGGCTGATAAAATGCGCCAAGGGCCCTCACTTTTGCTTCAACAGACGGATCATAGCCATCGGCGCAGGCTGTCACTGAATGGCCGGCAGAAACCATCGCCCGGATCAATGAGCTTCGAAATAAAATCAGTGATTTTGCATATCCTCCGATTATTATTATATTCACTATTCAGGCCGGCCCAATTTTTCAACTCTTCCTTGTTAATATCAATTAAGAACCATGATTCTCGATTGGACAAACGTGCCTATGCATAGCTTTCAGCTAACAGCGTTTCTTGAGCGATTTCCGATTCTATTAACAATTAGCATATGCTTGCCACTATCACTTCTTGGAATGTCCTCAACTACATTAATGGACACATGCATATCCGCGCCAAATCGACGATGTATTTCTTCCACCAAGTGTGAACTATACTCATTTCGGTAGATCTTATCGTCTACAACAATAAGAACATTAATTACGTCCCTTGCTGTCTGTATGAACTGAGCCCGAACGATCGCATTGGATGTGTTTTTTACAATATTAGAGATATTACCGAGATTTATCCTCGCTCCTGTTGTGCTAACCAGGTAATCCACAGCACGCCCCTCGATCGCTTCTACGAGCGGTGACGCAAGACCACATGTGCAAGTTTTTTCTCGCGGCGCAAACCTGATGACATCACCTATTCGGTACCTTACTATCGGCGTCCCATAAGTCGTGAAGCTGGTTACCAGCACTTCATCGCTATTCTCCATGTTTTCAATCACACCGGAAGAAAGATCGTAGTGTAAAGATCCATGAGTGCATTCCCATATAAAAGGCGCTCCTTCCGATGAAGCATATTGATCCCTTACATTGCAGCTAAACGCTTTCTCAATCTCCTTTCGCATTTGAAGCGTTAACGTTTCCGCAGTTGTAAAAACAGCTTTTGGTTTAAATAAAAGTTTGACTTTTTTACGATTGATAAAATTTGCTAGTTCAGTAATTGAGGATACAAAGCCGTCAATTGCTGTTGGCCTGAAGCGATTCAAACTATCAATATACAATGTACAGGTTTGGTCTGTAATATGAAATGATGAATAAAGCATCTGACGAATAGCAGCATTGTAACGCCAGAATACCTTGCTTTTTCTTTTAGGAGGGATAATATGCTTTCCGCTAAATGTGGCACGCCTCATCTTAATGTTTTTAAAACCATTCAGGGCTTTAAAGGCATCCAAGGTTGCCATCCGTTCCTGACAATCCGCTCGATTATGATAAACAGTTAGGGCCATACCCGTTGTGCCACCGGTGTAGCTTGCATCTCTGGAACGTTTCGGAATCGTTACTACCCTCTCAATATTCTCCCTTAGCATCTCCTTGGTGACAATCGGAAGCTTCGTCAGATCTTCTACGCCTGATATCGAATTCAGGTCTACACCAGAATAAAGTTCTCTGTAAAAAGAACTGTTTTCACCGACATATCTAATTAGCTTGACGAGCTCGCGTTTCTGGTATTCAAGTTGCTCACACCTGTTTTGCCGGTAAAAGCGCATCAGGAAGCAGAGGTGCTTTCGGTAAATGTTCCCGTATCTGTACCGCTTTAGTCTATACCCCTTTGCTGTCACCATTAGATTTTGGACAAACACCGGTGATATATCATAAAGCAGCTGCAATCGCATTTAATTTGTCGTGGACTTTATCATTTTGAGAAACTGTGGGAATTGGGTTTCAACTGAATACTTATTAACAGTCTCCCATCCTCTTAGGCCTATTCTTTTGCGAAGTTCATAATCGTTGATAAGCAAGCTAAGCTTTTCTATCCACTCATCATGGCTATCAGCAAGAAAACCATTTTCTCGATCGTCAATTATCAGTTTGTTTATGCCGATTGGGGAGGCGACCACAGGCAGCCCAACTGACATATAGTTTAGTAACTTATAGCCTCCCTTGTTTTCTTCCCACGGAGAATCCAGCAGGGGCATTATTCCAATATCAAAGCTATATAGTTGTTCTGTTTCCTTCTCGAGTTTCCATGATTCCTGCAAAATCTTTATACCATCGGGATTGCGGTAAGCATACACGGCGCCAATGATCTTTATTTTAATATGGTATTGTTTCTGTAATTCTCTGAATACGTTTGTAATAGTATAGAGATATCTGGCTGTTGATGGACTTCCCATCCATCCTATAACTAATTCTGCGGGCTTTTTGTAATCTGGATCTTTTCTTTTGTGTATTTTAATTGGGCCCGGGGAGATATAAACATTGGGGCAATACTGCTTCACATACTCATTTAAAAAGGGTGTAGTAATATTTGCACATCGCGCTACCGATAGCATTCTCGGAAGTAGCCGAGATTGGTTATAAAACATTACCCTGGCCTTTTCGATTATGGTCTCACCCATAAACCCTTTTAAATATGAAGCATCTGCTAGATCAAAGACAACGTTTTGGTTTATTTTTGCAAGAGCTTTTTCTACCCGTAGGGGGAAATAGACCTCTTGGATAAAGATGACAGTGTATCTTGAAGCTATAACAATCACATGCAGGGCTTTGATCAACCTGGCTATATTCGCGATAAAATAAAACAAACCTTTCCTTATTATATTTTTCGAAAGTGACAGTTTATATAGCCATGTGGGTATTACATTCAATATTTTATATCCAATCCCCTCTATCGTTAAGAGCGGCAAGTACTGGTAGACTCGTATTCTCGGGGCCGCAACAATTGTTGGGAATGATGTAATGAAAAGTATTCTATTTTTTTCTTCTTTACTTTTCATTCTTTAATCCGATTTGATCACTGATTCATCATTTTTTGCTAATCTCGATATCTCGGGGAGGGCCCTTACTAAAAGACTATAGCCCTTTATTGTGTGTATTAAATCATTTTTCGATCGGCGAATAAATGCCCATACTATTCTCGTAATTGGCTCTATAAATATAGTCCCTAATGCAACAATCGATGCATCTGCCCAATTGAAGTGTTTATATGAATATAGTATTCTGCTCCTAAGTGAATAGTAAATCCGCCTTTCCTTAGCATTTTTTGAGAGGCCTCCGCCTTCGTGATAGATTTTTGCGTCAGTTATATAAATTACAGATTTTCCGATTTTCTTGACACGCAAACAAAAATCTAAATCTTCAAGATAAACAAAGAATCGACAATCAAATCTTCCTAGCTCATTGAAGAGCTTCCTTCGTAATAGAAAGAAAGATCCCATTACATGATTAACTTCGTTATTCTCCTTGTGCTCCCAATATGTCATTGCAATGCTATGTATTATATTGGGGAATACTTTGTTTAACCCTAGTGTTTTAACAATAAATTTCATTGGTGTAGGGAACACACCACATGATCGGACTACTTCTCCGCTTTCATTTTCTAATTGAATGCCTATTATCCCGATATTTTCATTTTTATCATTATTTAATACCTGGATTGGAACATAAAGTGAGTTTTCACGCAGAAGCGTATCGGGATTAAGAAACAGTATATAATCTGCGCAACTGATAGAAGCGCCAAGGTTACATGCTTGTGCGAATCCAATATTGACTTCATTCTTTAATAACTCTATAGGCAAGCTGCATCTTCCAATATTAATGAGGCTTTCGTCTTTTGAGGCATTATCTACAATAATTACTTTTGTTAAAATGAATCCCTTTCTAATTGCAAGACTTATTGAATGAAGGCAGTCTTTTAATAATCTTCCTGAATTCCAGTTAACAATAATTATATCTAGAGTACGATTCATCTTGATGTTTTTAAACGATTCTTATTTAATTTAATGCTCAGTCCAAATATTTCCATATTACACTTCATGTTTTTTCTACAATATCAGGTTGAATAATAATTATCGATCTAATCAAATCCGACGCAATTCGTTTTGCTCGGCCTTTCTCAGTACTTGGTCGCAAGCTATTTCCTAAGGCCTCGCTCTGCCGACAATTAAAGTCCACAGGAAAATATTTCAGTTTATATGATAAAGTCATATAAGCAAATCTTCCTATATTTTCAAGAACATGACCCATGCTATATCTCCTGTTGTTAACTGGTGTAATAAATAGGATTGCTAATCCTATATATTAATTTGCATTATTTAATCAGTTCTTTATCAGTTTTGAAAAAGCTATTCTGCATTAATTTGAATACATGATACTTGCTCTCTGTATATCGCACTTATTAGAGCAATAGAGAAGCCGATAAAAAGTCTAAACATTAAGCTCGGTACAAGCGCTTCATTTGCAGTTTGATTGGTACATATCAATAAAAAAGAAATTATAGAAAAGCCAATGGAACCCGATATAACTCTTATTGATTTCTCATATCTTCTATATTTGAAGAAGAAATATGGAACTATAAGAAGGCATATAATCATGAATGACCCAAATATTAGGCCATATGCAGATATTTGTTGAAGATAAGTATTGTGATAAGCAGAATCAATATGATCTATTTCTTTTCCAATATAGTTACCTCCCCCCTGCCCTAGCAAAGGATTATTTCTTATTGTCTGTAAGGCATGTTTTTGCCTTTCAAACCTGCTTTCAAGATAATCAGCGCGCAGTCTATAATTAATAATATTAACCCCCTCGCTCTTTTCTATCTCTGTGATAAACTTGTTAATTACTACTCCGATAAAAATAAAAGTAATGATTGTAACTGCAATTTTCCTTAAAGACATATTTTTAAAAATTAAAATAAATATTAGCCCAATCGATACAATAATTGCACCTCTTGATAACGTTAATATGAGGCTTATCCCGCATAAGATAGCTAATGTATAATGGAATTTCTTTCTTGTAGCTCTCGTTACTCCAATGAATAAAAACATATATAAGGCAAGAACTGGTGCAAAATCATTTGATTTTCCTATGAATGGATTATCCATTCTATAAAAAGCCCATGGATGTAGAGATGATTTAGATAATAATGGACCCTGCAACGAGTATTCTGATATTAAGCTGACAATGGGTAGTCTAGACCAAAATATTACAGCAGTAAATATAATAATTATTGTAAATAAGCTAACACACGTGAGAATATATTTTGATGATTCCTTTCTAAATAGATTAATTATTAATAGGTATCCTACAAATGCAGTACTATAATTAAATATTACTTTAAGAGTAGAATACACATTTTCTGTCCATAGAAGTGACAGCGTTGCTATGATTATGGGCACTCCCATTGCATAAAGAATTAGACGGGGCCCTATAACTAATTTCTTATTTATTGATTGGATTAATATCCAAGCAAATACAATCCATATTGCTATTTCTAATATTGATACACTATTGATATATCCGTTTGTAATCCACAGCCTTAATGGTAAAGCGGCTACAATCACAAATACGAATCCTACTGCGCGATTAATCATTATTTATTTTAATGCTCCCTATTGTTCCAATGGACTGACAATTATTTTTTCAATTTAAACCAAATATTGAACAAATAAATAATTAGATTGCCACATGTATGAAAGTCAGATAGCGAAATTCCCGGAAACGGATCCAATTGCTCAATCCAGCGACTGCGATTATGCCAGCAGCTAATATCGACATACTATCAATAATTCAAGCTTTCTCGTGTTCTTTTAAAGCTTTTGAACTGCTCAATAACTAGGCTTTTATCTATGGCGTCCAACATTCTCTTCCAAACAAACAAACCAAATAAGAAGATTAGAACAGTAATAATAATAGCCTGAGCCATTATGGAGAATGAGCCCGTTAGCTCCCTTATTACATGGGCAACAATTGTTAGAGCACACAATGCAATGACTACGCCTAGAATTCCGCGGTTGTTTGTAGTTCTCACACGTGTTTGAATATTTTTAGAAGCGGCTATAAACAGAAACAACGCGTCCAAACCCATACGCATGGTCCAAGCCAGTGCCGCGCCGGTGATGCCGAATTCTTTGATCAATATCCAAGCCGTCCCAATAAAAATGGGCATTTCCACTAGATGGAACTTTGCCGGGATGTCGGGGCGACCAATGCCCTGCAACAACGAAAAAGGCACATGGGCGAGGGAATTCAGCAATACACCTATCGCCAATAGCTGCAGGACTGAAGCGCTTTCTTTTGCAAAATCAGCGCCAAGCCATATTCTTAATATATCGCCGGCGAACAGGACGACAATTAGCACTGTCGGCCATATAACAAGCATTACATACTTGACAGCGCGAGTGAACAAGACGCCTGATCTCTCCCTATCTTGAACGCTTCCTAGAGTACTGAAAGCCGGAAATATGGTCATCGCCAAGCTGGCTGGTAGTATCGTAAGGCGATTTACCATCTCGGATGGCGCTGAATAGAAGGCCAAAGCTGTTAACGAAAGCATGGAGCCGATCATAAAGCGCTCGAAGTAGACAAGGATCGGGCTGACGATGCTAGTTATCGTAGCCCATCCCCCAAAACTGATTAAGCGAGGTAAATACGCCATCGATCCTGAATATCTCCGAAGTCCTGGTATAATCCGGAAATTGAGCCTGATATAAACTGCCAATCCCCCGATCCTCGCCAACAATATGAGCGCGACTATGCCAGGCATATTAAGCCCGTAGACAATCCCGATCAAAGGAAGAATATAGGTCGCGCTGCTAACAGGGATCTTGACCGTGTTCACCAGATCGAATCTCTGCGCCGCCGAAAGGACGCCCCGGAAAGACCCCGAAGCCAGGACAATTGGGACGGAAACCGCAAGGATATAGAATGTGCTCTTGGCTTCGTTCATCATCTCTTGCGGGATATTGAGGACGCGCCCAACAAGCGCCGGCGTAAAAATCGCAAGAATTAGGGCTCCCATGAGCCCTAAAATAGTTTCAGCCGTTACAGCTGACCATACAATACGGGGGACTTGTTCTTGCTCGCCTCTTCCCAGGGCTTCCGAAACGAATTTGGTTGTCGCCCTCCCTAATCCAAGATCAAAGACAGCAAAATAGCCCAATACAACCCAGGCTATGGACAATAGCCCGAATCGGTCCGTCCCCAATCCCCGGATCACAAACGGGATCGTGGCGACACCGATGATGAGAGGAACGACTTGGCCTATAAGATTAAGCCCCGTGTTGCGGGCCAGGAGGCGTCCGCTGATCTGAAGGGAACGAAGGTCCATAGCCTTATTTCCGTCGTTCTGTTCGCTCATCTTAAATAGCAAACAAGGATCAGCCCAGCGCGAGCCGCAGAGCTGTTTTCCAATCTGCCAAGCGCAATGAGAAAGTTCTTTCAAACGCCTGGCAATCAAGCGCAGAGAAAAGCGGCCTCTGGGCTTTTGTGTCAAATTCTATGGAACGCGCCGGTGATATTTTTTTAACAAGTTGGTTGTCGGCGTCAGGATCAGCCCTGAGTATCTCGCTCGTCCAGTCCAGGCGGCTGGCGACGCCCCATCCCGCGAGATGATATAGGCCCCGTCTTTCTGATATCCAAGATTGTGGATGGGGGCTCGCCTTGGCCATAATGATCGTGATCGCTTCTGCCAGAGCGCGAGCCCAAGTGGGATTGCTGATCTGGTCGGCGGCGATCCGCATTTCGGGCCGACTGTGTGCCCATTGCAGAACCCTTTTGACGAAGTTATCCCCGCGCGTGCTGTAAACCCATGCTGTGCGGAAGATTAAGCTTGCTCCTCCCTCCTGTTGGATCGCCTGTTCTCCTTCAAGCTTGGTTCTCCCATAGACGTTCAGTGGGCACGGGGGATCCTCTTCAGAATAGGGGGCGCCTTTTTCGCCGTCGAAGACATAATCCGTTGAAAAATGAATAAAAGCGGACCCTATGTTTTTGCTGATCTGTGCTAATAATGCCGGGGCCTCGGCGTTGACCGATTGTGCTTGTTTGACTTCCGACTCCGCTCGATCGACATCGGTATAGGCAGCGGCATTGATGATCACTTGCGGGCGGATCTTCTCAACAAGCGACTTCAAAGAGGCTGGGGTGGTGAAATCAACCTCCGGATAGTCGTAGGCGAAAACCTCCCCCAAACCTAACAAGGACCGATTAAGTTCCCACCCCAACTGGCCGTTCTTTCCAAATAGAAGGATATTCATGGACATTAAAGGCAAGCTCAATTCTTGAGCAGGCTTAAAAGATAGGACCCGTAGCCATTAGCCGCCATCGCCTCCGCCTGCGCCCGGAGCTGCATCTTATCAATGTAGCCAAGCTGAAAAGCGATCTCTTCTGGACAGGAGATCATCAAGCCCTGCCGTTCCTCGACGGCTTGGACGAAGCTGGCTGCTTGGAGAAGAGATTCGTGCGTGCCGGCGTCGAGCCAAGCGACTCCCCTTCCGATGACGTAAACTCGCAGCTTTCCCATTCTCAAATAGATTCGGTTAAGATCGCTGATCTCGATCTCACCACGTTCCGATGGTTTAAGCCGCGAGGCGTATTCGACGACATCCCGATCGTAAAAATAGACGCCTGGTATCGCATAGTTGGATCTCGGAGCCTTGGGCTTTTCCTCGATCGATAGAGGAACGCCGTTCGGATCCAGCTCGATCACGCCATACCGTTTGGGGTCTTTAACTTGATAAGCGAATATGATAGCCCCTTCCTTGAGAGTCGCGGCCTGCAAAACGAGGGAGTGAAGACCGGCTCCGTAAAAGATATTGTCACCGAGGATCAGAGCACATGGCTGACCGCCGACAAAGCTCTTCCCTACGATGAAAGCATCGGCTAGCCCGCGAGGCTCAGGCTGCTCTTCATAGGAAAACCGTAATCCCCATTGGCTTCCATCCGCGAGGAGGCGTTTGAACTGCGGGAGATCCTCCGGCGTGCTGATGACCAGAATCTCGCGAATGCCTGCCAGCATCAAGGTTGAAAGCGGGTAATAGATCATCGGCTTGTTGTAAACGGGCAGCAACTGCTTGGAAACACCCTTCGTCAAGGGATGCAGGCGCGTCCCTTTGCCTCCAGCGAGGATAATGCCTTTCACGACTTGCTCTCTTTCAGTTGATAGCTCTGATCTAGCCAGGATCGATAATCAGGCCGAGCCGCAACCGATCGCAGCCACTCTGGATTCTCCAGATACCAACGCACAGTCTTCAGCAGGCCGCTGAAGAGATCTTCCTTCGGACGCCAGCCGAGCTCTTTCCCGATCTTTTCGATGTTCATCGCATAGCGACGGTCATGGCCTGGCCGATCTTCAACAAAACGGCACAAACGATAATGAGGGGAGTGGGCGGAATCACGCGCCAGTCGATCCAATATTGAACATATCTCTTTGACAACCTGGATGTTGGATGGCTGATTGTTTCCCCCAATATTATATATCTCACCGACTCGGCCACGACATAAGACCTTCCAAATGGCCTCACAATGGTCATCGACATAAAGCCAATCCCGCACTTGCATCCCATCGCCGTAAATAGGGAGAGGATGGCCGTTCAGAGCGTTAAGGATCATCAAAGGAACGAGCTTCTCGGGAAACTGGAACGGGCCGTAATTGTTCGAGCAATGTGTGATCGTGACGGGCAAGCCATACGTATGGAAATACGATCTGACAAGGTGGTCGCTCGCGGCCTTCGATGCGGCGTAAGGGGAGTTCGGGGCATAAGGACTTTCCTCGGTGAAGGGCGGATCTTCGGGCCGGAGCGATCCGAATACCTCATCTGTCGAAACATGGTGAAATCTGCATTCGCCAGGCGTAACGATCTTGTCCATCAGCCAACATTGCCGGGCGGCTTCCAAAAGAGTGAAAGTTCCTATGATATTGGTCTGGACAAATCTCGCCGGACCGCGAATAGAACGGTCAACGTGGGATTCCGCGGCGAAATGGACGATCGTATCGATCAAATGCTCTTTTAAGAGGTCATCGACTAAATCGCGATCGCATATGTCGCCCTGAATGAACTTATAGCTACTGGGCGCCGGCAAATCACGCAGGCTATCTAGGTTCGCCGCATAGGTGAGCACATCAAGATTGATGATGAACACAGACGGCTCGGTTCGCTGGAGGTAATGGATAAAGTTCGCGCCGATAAAACCAGCTCCCCCGGTGACCAGAATCGTTTTCATTGTGATTTGGAGGGACAGAACCGGCTGAACTCTAGGGTCATTCATAAACCTCCGCATTTGTGAGCTTGAGACCGGCGGCATCCTTGGGGGAAAGCGCCGGCTCTGTGCCTAAAGGGATCGGCCAAGTGATCCCTAATGACGGATCGTTCCAGATAATACATCGCTCCCATTCCGGCGCATAGTATTCTGTGGCCTTATAGAGGACCTCAGCCCATTCGCTCAACACATAGAATCCGTGTGCAAATCCTGGGGGGACCCAAAGCATTTTTTTATTTTCCGCGGAGAGATCGGCACTCACCCAGCGGGTAAAATATGGGGAGGTCCGCCGTAGGTCGACAGCGACGTCATAAATCTCGCCACTCACCACGCGAACGAGTTTCCCCTGCGGTTGGCGGAGCTGATAATGCAGGCCGCGTAATGCGTTATTTCTTGATCCAGAATGGTTGTCCTGAATGAAGCTTCCCTTAACGCCGCTGGCCATCATTTCGTCGGCCCGAAAGGTTTCCATGAAAAACCCACGGGAGTCACTAAATACGTTCGGCTCTACAAGAAGAACTTCAGGTATTCTTGTGGGAATAATTTTCATCGAATCCTATTTCTGATTATAATAATTCAGGAACCATTCGATAAAAGCCTCTATGCCTTTTTGCAGCGGGGTAGATGGCTGATAATCGAATTCACGCTTGAGATCCGATGTGTCCGCCCACGTTATGGCGACATCACCTGGTTGTATCGGCAACAACCTCTTCTCGGCGCTTTTTCCAAGGGCTTTCTCTATCAGGTTTATGAATTCCATAAGATCAACGGGAGATCCTTTCCCGATGTTGAGAATCCTATGGGGCGTGTCCGATAATTTCGCGTTCGCGTCTCCAGTTGGCGGCTTATCCATGATGCGGACCACACATTCGGCGACATCATCGATGTAGGTAAAATCCCGCTTCATGAGGCCATGATTATAGATATCAATAGGCCTGCCTTCCAAGATCGATTGGGCAAAGCGAAAGTAGGCCATATCAGGCCGTCCCCACGGCCCATAAACCGTAAATAATCTTAATCCTGTGGTCGGCAGCTTGAAAAGGTGGCTGTAGCAGTAGGCGATGAGTTCGTTGCTCTTCTTGGAAGCTCCATAGAGACTGACTGGATTATCCGTTCTATCTCTGGTCGAGAATGGTATCGATCGGTTCGATCCATAGACACTCGAGCTGCTCGCGTAAATCAGGTGTTTGATCTCACAGAGTCGGCACGTTTCTATGAGATTGACGAATCCGACTAGATTCGAATCCGCATAAGCATAGGGATTCTCCAAACTGTATCGAACCCCCGCTTGAGCGGCGAGATGGCATACAGCATCGAATTTCTCACTTTCAAAGAGTCGGCTCAGTGGTTCAACGGCTTTAAGGTCTTGTTTTACAAAACGATAGCACGGATATTTGGAGCTTCTAACGGGCGCGCCATCCTTAATGCGACCTTCTTCGATTCCCGCTTCGGCGAGACGGGCATGCTTGAGCCGCATATCGTAGTAATCGTTGATGTTGTCGAGCCCGACAACCTCGTCCGCGCGCTCGAGGAGCCTTTGGACAATATGGAAGCCTATGAAGCCTGCGGCTCCTGTGACCAGGATCTTCTTGGAACTCATCTCCCCACGCCTTCATAAACGAACCCTAGCTTGATCATATCCTCGGGCTCATAGACGTTCCGGAAGTCAAAGAAATGCTTGCCCCTCATCGATCTCAGGATCCTGGCGAGATCCAAACGCCTAAATTGATTCCACTCGGTGAGGAGGACGACGGCATCCGCGTCTTCAGCAGCGCTATATTCGTCCGCACAGTACGTTATACCACAAGAGATCCCCGAAAAATGGTATTCTCTCGCGATGTCCATAGCCGCGGGATCGAACACATTGACTTGGCACCCTTTTTCCACGAGCTTTGTAATCACAGGGATCGAAGGCGCCTCCCGCATATCGTCCGTCTCAGGTTTGAACGACAAACCAAGTATCGCCACTTTTTTCCCTCTAAGTTCACCGAGACCTTTTTCAATCTTCCCGATCATCCGCTGTTTTTGATGTTCATTGGCTTTGATAACCGATTCCACAAGCCTCATGGCGGCCCCGTGGCCTTTCCCCATCACGGCCAAGGCTTTCGTATCCTTAGGGAGGCAGCTCCCCCCGAAGCCGGGCCCGGGATGAAGAAAATACTTTCCGATTCGCCCATCCATGCCCATAGCTTTGGCGACGTCGTGGACATCCGCTCGTACGGCCTCACAAAGGTTTGCGATCTCATTGATGAACGTGATCTTCGTTGCCAGAAAGGCATTCGAGGCATACTTGATCAGCTCTGCCGTCTCAAGAGAGGTGAAGATGAACGGCGTGTCGATTAGGTATAAGACATTGTAAATATCCCTCATGATAGCCTTGGAGCGCTCGTTCTCGCTGCCGATCACAATACGATCTGGGTGCATGAAGTCCCGGACTGCCGAGCCCTCACGCAAGAATTCTGGGTTTGAGACGACATCAAATTCCAATTGAAGGGAACGTCTCTGCAGGGCTCCCTCAATGGTTGTTTTCACTAGGCGGCTGGTCCCGACAGGCACCGTGCTCTTCGTGACGACGGTCTTGTAATCCTTCATGAGTTCGCCGACCGAGGAAGCGGCCGCAAGGACATGCGTCAGGTCGGCTGAACCGTCTTCCCCGATTGGAGTTCCCACCGCAAAGAATATGACACCTGACTTTCCGACGGCTTCACTGGCATCCGAGGTAAATATCAGTCGTCCGGCGGTTTGATTCTTTTCAACAAGGCGTGCCAAGCCGGGCTCATAGATCGGGATGTCCCCTCGTTGAAGAGCCTCGACCTTCATCTCATCCTTATCCATGCAGATGACTTTCATGCCGAACTCGGATAGACACGCCCCTGTGACAAGCCCGACATAGCCAGTTCCGATGATAGAGATTGAATCTGACAGCCTGTCTTTTGTCATATCAGAACATTTCAGCCTTTCATCTACCGAAGGCGATCGTCACTCCCCGAACTCCCCCGTATCCACCCATTCCTTTTTTAGGATCGACCAGAAGTCCTCGGCCAAGCCACGCAGGACATATTCATAGGGCAGCCATCCATAGCCATTCTCGCCCCATCCAGATCCCCATGAGTTTCGGATGAGGAGGGCGCCCTTGGTATTCACCATGGCGTCCTTGGCGCCTGAGCGGTTGACGATCTCGATCTTGTCGTCGTAACCGACGGCCGCCACGGCGTGTCCGCCTTCGATGCGCTCGCGCTTTGATGGGAACGGGATGCGGCCGTCCTTCTCGGCTTGCTCGGCGGAATTGTAAACGCTGAAGCCGAACATGGCCGGATGGCCATTGGCCAGATAGGCCTTAAGGCGCTTGAGGACAGTCTCGGGGGCCGTGCAGGGCGGGTCGTGTCGGAAGTACTTGATCGTCTGGTAGTTCTGGGCGAAAGCGTAGCAGAATGCTGGAGGCTCGCGGTCGAAGCCTTTCTCGCTCTCGGTGTAGGGCCAGTGGGACTCAGGCGGCACGCCGAAAAGCACCATGCCCCCGATGGTCGAGCGCAGGTAGGCACCCGTGTCGCCCTTGAGTTTCATGAGGTTGCGCGTAACCTTGTAGAGAAACAGGCGCGATGCATCGAGGTGGCGGCCAAAGGAGCGGCGTTCGTAATACTCGATGAGGGCCGTCCCGGCGTGGGCGGTGCATGAGCCAAGTGTTCCTTGGTCCTCGATGGGTGAGCAGTACTCACGGAGATCGACAGAGGCGGGGATATCACTGAGGCGGGTACGTTCACCGAGGGGGGGAAGAGAGCTGGAAACTTTTTTTTGATAATTGCCTGTCTTGTCTTTACTTGGCCTGCGCTTCCCTGACACGGGTTCTTCGCTTTCGTGATCGATGATGGTCCGGATCTCGCGGCGCGTCTCATCATAGTCGCGGAGATCGGGGTAGTCAGGGAGCCAACCCATACCCCTGCGGCTACCATTCATTAGCCCGATTGTTTTCATCCGTTTCTCCTTTCCGGAAGCCCTGTCTGATATGTTCCGGTGTTACCGTCAACAGGATCGGAAATGGACGTTTTCCGGGGGCGGCCGCGCGGCAGGGCCCTGAGGCGGCGGCCGGCGATCACTTCGAGCGAGCGGACGAATTCTGAAGCGCCTGATGGGCGGCCGGTTTTGATGCACGCCCGGGTACGTCTTAGGACGTCTTCCTCTCCCCTCTCAGCAAGGTAGGCGCTCCAATCATCGATTTCCGTGGTCAAAAAGCAGCCGTCACTTAAGACCGGATCGTGTTCGCCCCTGGAGTGGGCGCGAGCGCTCGACCATGTATACTCTTCGCTGTAGGCAGCAAGTCCCCAGCGGACAGGATTGTTTTCGACGAACCGGACCTCTTCGCGCACACTGGGCTCGTCCAGGATGCAGGACATAAAGCGGGGCCGCCAAAGACGACCGCGTGTGTCGCGCTTACCGTTGAAATATTGGGCGTAGCGCATGTGGAGGGTGTTGAAGGCCCGGGGCATCGTGCCCCTGACCTTGGGGACGCAGATGAAGTGGACGTGGTTTGGCATCAAACAGTAGGCCCAGATGTCGATGCCGTAATGCGTCACGTATTCCTGGAGCCACTCGAGGTAGCGCAGGTAGTCGGCCGGGCTTGCGAAGACCAGGCGATCACCATGTCCGCGTTGGACGACATGATGAGGGTATCCGCAGAAGGTGGTACGGGAGAGGCGGGCCATCTTAGCGCCGGCGAGATGGGCAAACGTACCGGTGGTACATATCCCTGGACAGGCTACCGCCGTTGGGCGCCTTGGGACGCCTGTGCGGCCTGTATTGCTACTTCCTTCAGCCGCTTACGCTCCTCAGGGACAGAAACCCCGACATGAATCGCTAATCAGAAAGCAGCTAAGGGCTCAGTTCCCATTGGATCCTTCTTGGCAGGATTGTATATAAACTGGGCAACGCAAGTCAATAAACGGGGACAGCGGATGTTAACCTATTGTGAAATCAATACGCTAGATATCAGCATGCCGGAGAAAGCGGCCAGCCCTACCGAACGGGCTGTGCCCTACGTTTCCCCACAGTTAGCGATTGACGATCCTCCAGTTGGTATCCGAGACCCGGCTGAAGATCTCTTCGGTCCGTCTTGAGGTCCCGTCCATATACCAGATAACGTTAAGACCTTGGTATGTGCCGGGGCCGTAGTAGCGCCACAAGATATCCACTTTGCCGTCCGCGTCGAAATCCCCGGTCCCTCCGATCTCCCAGGCAGTGTCCGTCACCCGACTGAAGATCACTTCGTTAAGACGGGTGGTCCCATCCATGCGCCAAACAAGATTAAGCCCCTGATAGCTCCCAGTCCCATGGTAACGCCAAAGAATATCGACCTTGTTGTCAGAGTTGAAGTCCCCCGTTCCAACGATCCGCCAGTTCGTATCAGATACCCGGCTGAAGATCACTTCATTGAGACGAGTAGTGCCGTCCATATGCCAGACGAGGTTCAGACCTTGGAAGCTGCCTGTTCCATAATACCGCCAGAGAATATCCACCTTCCCGTCCGAATTGAAGTCTCCTGTCCCAACGATCCTCCAATTCGTGTCCGAAACGCGGCTGAAGATCAGCTCATTCAGGCGGGTCGTCCCGTTCATATGCCAGATGACATTTAGCCCTTGATAGGTCCCCGGGCCGTAATAGCGCCAGAGAATATCCACCCTCCCGTCCGAGTTGAAGTCCCCCGTCCCGGCGATCTCCCACGCGGTATCAGAAACCCGGTCAATCACTACCTCGCTGGAGCGGCTGATAGCCGCAATAGCTGTAGTTGCACCGCCTCCTTCCGCTGATATTTCTGCGGCGTTCGTCATGATCGGGATATCCCAGCTAGCCACGTCCCCTGTGTGCCCCTTAGCCGCGGCCGGTGTTAGGGGATCGCCATCCATCGCGTCCCTCAAGCTTAGTTTGGGCTCCATAATAGCCACACTCTTGCCTTCCATGATCGTCCTTACGGAATTGCCTAGTACCTTCGGCAGCATCTGCACTGCCGCATTTTCCCCCGCCACTATACTTGAGGAGGCACCTTTCGCCGACGGCTTCGGACGAATTTCGTTTCTCCTAGCTATTTGATCCAAAGTGCCAGCATTCCGCCCAAACCTTAGTTCTGCATCATTAAGCGCGATACCTTCAGTTTCCAGGCTTAGCGGCGACGGGGATCCCAATTGATCCATCAACCATGCCAATACCAAGCCCTGGTGTGTACCCTCTGCCTGATAACGCCACAAAATATCTTCCTGTCCGTCGCTGTTAAAATCAGTTTTGCACGTAGAACTGCCACCGGCTTCTACTAAAACATCGTCAATAAACCATCCGTCTGTTTGGTATAGGTCACCCGTCATAACAAAAGCCACAAATGTCGAGGCTGAATTGAGGTTATGCGTTATATAAGTAGTAACGGACTCGGGGCCAATATTCGTGTTGGCCTCAACCGACCAAGACTCATCCGTCCATCCTATCCCGTCGGTACTGGTCTGAACCTTAAGCTGAATCCCTGTCGCATAAGCATTGTACCTGTGTTTAAAACTGAGGGCCAAAACGGATCGGCCGGTCGTATCGAACACCGGTAAGATCAGGCGCGTCGTCCCGGGATTGACAGCCTGATAGCTGCACATCGCCTCATTGGGAGCGCCCCCCGCAAAGTTCGACCCACTTATGCTCCACATATCCACAATTCCTTCACCTTCGTTCTGCTTTGTCCAATACGGAGGAAAGCTGGCCCCGGCCGTCAAGTCGAATGACTCATAGAACGGAATTGTATAGGGGATGTCTCCTAATGGAGGCAGATCTTGCGTGAGTGGCGCCTGAGAAGTTTCTGCAGAGATGCCGCTCGGTTGGACGTCGACCACATATCTTTTGACGCTCCACCCCTGCTGATCTATGAAAACAGAACTACGGGGAGAATTGACCTGGGCGTTCTTATAGCCCATTGTGGAGCGAACAAGTATTTCGAATGGGCCCACCTTTTGCGGTGTAACATGAACCACTAATGATTTTCGGTCAAGGTTCGCCCATGAAGATGTGGTCAGTTCGGCCGTTAGATAGTCAGGAAAGATCTCATAGCCTCTCTGATGAGGAACTCGTACATCGCCTGGCGCATATTCCTTGTAGACGGTGCCTTCTGAGGAGGAGTAGCCCTCGACATACTGAACGTCAACGGGATTAATGAAACCAGGGAACGAAACCGATATGCCCCCCTCTGTCGCAGTTTTGCCAACATTACGTGCTTCGATATGAAATTCGATGGACGACCCTAATGATATAGAATTGGGGATTACTACATCAATCAACTCCGGTTCTGGCATTAAGCTGGCGGGAATGATCCGATAGGTTGCAGATTGATTGATTTCGGCAGGTAGCCGTTTGCCAATACCCATGAGATAGAAATACCCGTTGAGAGCGCCGTCCGATCCCCAGTTGACATGGAAGAAGTCCATGTGCTGGTATCCGTCAATGACGATATCTTCGCCATCATCGGAAAGTCTGTAGTGGACAGGTCGGCCGTTGTCTAACTCGGTTCGTAGAACATTAAACCACGATTGATCAGACGGAAAATTGTCTTTATGCTCATATGTCACAGAACTGCTATAGTCAAATTTTTCGCGATAAGCATCCGCAGGAGAGTTCTTCAGAGAAATCCAACAATGAAAAAGAAGGCGAGCGACCTCGAAATTCGCGCCGGAAATGACGGTCGGCATTCCGTTCCAATCGTAGACCGTGTTCTCGTAATCGGCGAATAGTAGCCCCTGAACAGGATGGGCATAGGAATCTGACCCCATGCCTGTTTTCGGGTAGCCCCAATACTTTAAGATCTGCCCCATGGCTGTTGCCGCACTCGTCACCTCGGCATGCCCGCCCGGACCTGCTTGGTCAAATGGATACTGGTCGTTATAGTGTATGCCTCGCCCCCAAGTTGTCGCCATGAGGGGGAGGATGCTTTTATTAGAAGGGCTACCTGTTCTTGATCTTAAAGAAATTGGGCTCTGGAACTCACCGGGATCGGCTTCGAGCTTTCTCCAGAGTTCTAACCTTTGGAAGGGGCGGAAGCTTTTGTCCTTGATGGCCGAGAGCATCTCTTTCTTAAAAGTCGCCATCCATAGATCGAAAGCCCGAGGACGCCCATCAAGCATAATTTGACTTTCAGATGAGTAGGCCAAGATAGGATGGAAAATCTTGTCGGCCGCAACGATCACGAATCCACTCGGCTGAAAGTTAACAATATAGAAGACGGGGACACCTTCCGCCTCTATGGTGAGAGTGTTTTGAATAATCTGAGAAAGCCCGTAAGATTCGGATACACCGGAAAGCCAGTTGTAAGCCACCTTCTCAGCCTTTCTCTGGTCAATCTGCTCGGCATGCGCAGCTACGCAAGTTGCAAAAAGTATGCATCCGAGGACTACTAGTTTTTGAAACCGGCCAGAACTTAACATCTTAACCCTCCTCTATCTTTCCTGATCTTTTCCCTGTCTTTTAAGCAACATAATCAAAATGCTGTTAACTAATGATAATTTAGATATCTTTATTTCATTAATAATCAGATGGTTATAAGTATTGGTTCGGATAGTTACTAGGCGGGACAACACTGCTAAATCCATAGATATGTTTTTGTTATTACGCCTAGGTTTATTTATGTCAAGCCTAAAGCCTTGATGTCATATCTTGTCTAATAATGTCGGGTTCCAAGGAAGAATGTACGGAAAAGCGTGACAAATAGTGCTAGTAATATTTACAATTTATGTTCCCCCAGGATAATAAAAGAACGCTAGCGGATGCCCTTTGTTACCAATTTTACCGTATAGAGCTATCGTGTAATTATCTATCGGACACAGGCTTTACCGATTGACGATCCTCCAGTTGGTATCCGAGACCCGACTGAAGATCTCTTCGGTCAGGCGGGTGGCCCCATCCATGTACCAGACAACGTTTAAGCCCTGGTATGTCCCTGAGCCGTAATACCTCCACAGGATATCCACCCTGCCGTCCGTGTCGAAATCCCCTGTCCCCCCGATCTCCCACGCCGTGTCCGTCACCCGGCTGAAGATCACCTCGTTGAGGCGAGTGATGCCGTCCATGTGCCAAATGACGTTCAGCCCCTCGTAGGTCCCCGGCCCGTGATAACGCCAGAGAATATCCACTTTGCCGTCCGAGTTGAAGTCCCCTGTCCCAACGATCCGCCAGTTCGTGTCCGACACCCTACTGAAGATCACCTCGTTCAGGCGGGTCATCCCGTCCATGTGCCAGATGACGTTCAACCCCTGGTAGGTTCCCGGGCCGTAATAGCGCCACAGGATGTCCACCTTGCCGTCCGAGTTGAAGTCCCCCGTCCCTGCGATCTCCCAGGCCGTATCCGACACCCGGGCAATGATCACCTCACTACTGCGGCTGATCGCAGCGATCTCCGTCGTGGCATCGCTTGCTTTCAACATTTCAGCGGCATTCGTCATGATTGGGATATCCCAGCTATCCACATCCCCGATGCGCCCCTCTGTCGCTGCCAGCGTTAGGGGGCCACGATCCGTCGCATCCCTCATGCTTAGCCTGGGCTCTACAACAGCCCGGGCCTTGCCTTCCATGATCGTCCTTATCTTGGCTTTTGGTATCAGCGGCAAAACCCGAACCGATACATTCTCTGCCACGACGATGCTCGAAGAGGAGCTTTTCGCCGAAGCCTCTCGATGAATTTCATTTCCCCTGATTACTTGATCCAAAGCACCGGCCCGCCGCCCGTACCATGCTTTTTTTTCATCAAGCGCGATACCATCATCATCCAGACTTAGCGGCGCCGGGGACTCCATCTGATCCATCAGCCACGCTAGGATCAAGCCCTGATGTGTGCCTTCTGCTTGATAGCGCCACAAAATATCTTCCTGTCCGTCGCTGTCAAAATCGACCTTGGGAGAATAGGCGACGTCGATGGCCAACGCGTCTGACCAGGCCGAGACGACCGTCGTCTCAACGCTGCACCGAGCCTGGGTCCTGATCTCGAACGGTCCCAACTGCCCCCAAACATGACTGGCGCTGGTCTCCCCGGCGGGGAGCCAATCCGAGACTGCGCCGTCGCCCCAATCGAACCGATATTGGACATCGTGACCCTGATTACAGCTGCTGCCTCCCGTCGAATAGGTAGAGGGCTTGCCTTGGATGGGCGCGGCTTCCCCGGTCGGCGCCGTGGGCGGCGTGATGATATGGGGGAGCACAACGACCGGGCCGCTAAAAGCTCCCGCGACGGGTTCCGAGACCGCTCCGCCACGGCCGTCCTCGAAATAGAACCGGAAGTTGTGGGTTCCCACGCTCAGGGTCATCGGGTAATAGTACCAGCCATCATAATTGGGATAGTTGGGATGGGAGATCATCGCGTACGGGGTCTCGTCGATATAGACGTTCTTGACCGTCGGAGCGTCATGGTCGACATCGCTATACCAGACCCAAAAAACGTAGGTATCGAGCGTCGTACCAGAAGGAAGATTGACTTGGCCGGCTTCCAAGCCCGGCTGATGGTTATCGACCGGCCCTTCGTAAGTGTAGTCGACATAGGAGTAGACATTCGATTGGTCATCTGCATATTGGGGCACAAGTCCCGATACAATCTCGGTCTCCGGATCTGTCGTCAGGTCGACGATCTTGAAGGCGCTAAGCGTAGCCGTATCTCCCGCGGCATTGTCGCTCATGCCGAGATAGAAACGCCTGATGGCACCCGACGACTGGAGCAGGTCCGTTGCGTCGTAGACGAACGTCCCATCGGTCGGGGTCGTCGTGCCGTCGAAAGCGTAAGCGCCTCCTTGATAATTGATGGCTCTTGGGGTCCATGTCCATGAGGGCGCCGTCGCCGTGGTGTCCGAGAAGCCGAGCCTCATGGCCAGCTGATTCCTTTTGGCGTGGTTGACGGTGAATTCAGCGATCATCCGGGGGGTATAGCTATTCCTGGCGGTGAACACATAGACGAGGCCAAGTTGGAAGGCCTCGATCCGGCCCGTTGAAGGGCCGCCGGCTACCGCAGAAACGGGATTCAGGGCGTCGTAAGCCAGCCAGGTGAATCCCGAGTCCCGCCATGTTGCACCCCAGGAATTGGCGATGCGGAAGGCCCCCTTCTCGCCGGCATCGACCAGACCGTTGCCGTTGATGTCGGTCCAGATCGCGTCGTTATAGCCAACGATGACCATGCCGTGTCCGCCTTCTTCGCCGTTGACCCAGAAGGCGACGCTTTTCCCGACCTCGGAATCGTCATCCGTGGTAGCCGGATCATCCGGGATGCTCGTGAATTGCCATGAATAGACATAGGTCCCGAACGACAAAACGTAGCCGTTCGTCAGCAGTTCCTTGAGGATCCCGATCGCCGACTCCGTGTTGAGGGTCGATAGGTATTGACCGGGATTGATCCGGACGCTCAGGGCGTTGCGCCAAGCGGTCGTATCCATGCACCAAGCGCGATAATCGCTGTCGTAGGGGAACTCGGCCCAAGTGGCCGCTCCGTGCCTCTCGAGTAATTTGTAGTTGTTGTAGATGGACGAGCCGCTATCGTCCCCCCCGTTGAGCATGTTGTAGGCCCACTTCGGGGAGTACTTGTTCGTATTATCGTCATTGTCCGTGATATCCAGGTTTCGCTGAAAGGCCGTCATATACGACAGCTGCGTATAGACCGAAGAGAACGAGGCGCAGGAACCGAGAGGCGACTGGTTGCGGATAGGGGGAAAGTGTACCGTCTGGCTGTTATCGACGACAACCGGCAGGTCGCCGATGATGTCCGAGCTGAGACGAATACGGCCGGTGCTCTCTTCGGGAGCGCCGATAGAGGTATCGGTCTCCCGGCCGATGGGCCTTATGATATTCGGCGGGAGAGGCGCCATGCCTTTAGCAGCCCTGACGGCATTGATCCGCGCAAAACCCAAGCGGTTGACGTTGACCTTGACGATCCGGGGCCAGGTCGTGAAGATCTCATCGAGTTGTTCGGCGGTAGGGGGGATCAGTCCTGTCGGGTATCGTTCGGCCGGCGGCCCTTCTTGGGCGGCGAAGGTTCCCAACAGAGCGACAAATAGAAACGCGCCAAAGGTGATCTTGCGAGCGGTTTTACCCATCCTGGCCCTCCTGATAAAGCTTGTCTGACGGGCCTAGGATGCCTCCGATTCAGGTAAACTGTCAACCATTTTAAATAAATTGTTTAGATTTTGTCCGCTCCCTACTGATATCTTGTAGAATGTCACTTTTTGCTGCAAAAACGCTCGACATAGAGAGTCCGATCGTTACCTATTGACAATCCTCCAGTTGGTATCCGAGACCCGACTGAAGATCTCTTCGTTCCGGCGCGTGGCCCCATCCATGTACCAGACTACGTTTAAGCCCTGGTATGTCCCTGGGCCGTAGTAGCGCCACAAGATATCCACCTTCCCGTCCGCGTCGAAATCGCCGGTCCCTCCGATCTCCCAGGCCGTGTCCGTCACCCGGCTGAAGATCACCTCATTCAACCGGGTCACACCGTCCATATGCCAGACAACGTTCAGTCCTTCATAGGTCCCGGTCCCCTGATACCGCCACAGGATATCCACCCTGCCGTCCGAATTGAAGTCCCCCGTCCCGCCTATCCTCCAATTCGTGTCCGAAACCCGGCTGAAGATCACTTCGTTGAGACGAGTGATGCCGTCCATGTACCAGACGATGTTCAGGCCCTCGTAGCTCCCGGGGCCGTGATAACGCCAGAGAATATCCACTTTGCCGTCCGAGTTGAAGTCACCTGTCCCAACGATCCGCCAGTTCGTGTCCGAAACTCTACTGAAGATCACCTCGTTCAGGCGGGTCGTCCCGTCCATGTGCCATATGACATTCAGACCTTGGTAGGTGCCCGGGCCGTAATAGCGCCAGAGAATATCCACCTTCCCATCTGAGTTGAAGTCCCCGGTCCCGGCGATCTCCCAGGATAAGTCAGTAACTCTGGCAATGATTAATTCGGTACCGACCTTGAGCGAATCGATCTCTGTCGCACCCGATCCTATGCCCTCCAGGTCTGCCGCGTTCGCCGTGGTCGGAACGTTCCCGAGACCCATGACTCGCTCGCGGGAGTCAGAAGAAAGCCCGCGGCCAAGACCCAGTGGATCTCTCATGCTCAGCTTCGGCTCCACAACTTGCGTCTCATCGCTCTCCATGATCGTCCTTGCCGTGTTCTTGGTCGACGAGATTCGCAGAGATTCCGCATCGGCGGGGTTTAGATAGGCTGCACCGGATAATGGCCCTGTCAGTAAGCTCTTACCTTCCCCCGATTCCAACTGTTTGGAGGTCAACAGCACCGGCCCTGGGGAGAATTCCTGATTCATCAACCAAACCAGGACCAGGCCCTGATAGGCACCACCCCCTTGATACCGCCACAGGATGTCCTCTTGCTCGTCGTTGTTGAAATCCACTCTCTTGGCAGGTGATGCTTGCTGGATGGAGAAGTCCCCCTCTGACTCGCCCGATATCCCCTCCTGCCAAATGCGTATCCGGTAATCCGCGCCGGGTGCTTCACCAGCCGCGATGGCCCAGGCGAACGTCCCGGCCCCGGCATCGGCCGTGCCAAGCGTTTTCTGATTGACGCCTCCCTTGTAGAGGTCGATGGTCACCTCACCCGTCAGGTTCGTCTGCGTCCAAGTGATGTCCTCGGTCGTGCCCGCTGTCCAGATCTCGCCGCCGTTGGGCGAGGTCACCGTGATCGAGGCCGGCAGCAGCGTCGCCGCGTAATCCTGCGCCAATTGGTCGGCGGTGATACTCGAATAGGTGCGGAAAGACGGCTCGAACCCATATCCCGTCAGAATGGGCGTCACCGTCCCTCCCCAGCCAAGATCCACTAGAGTTGAATACAGGCCCGATGCCGTCGTCGTCGGATTGCCGGGCAACCCTGACATGACCACGCCGGCCAGAGGCGACCCGTCCAACGTGACCGTGCCGGTCATCAACGCTTGGGACAGCGTCGCGGCCATGACTTCCTCGCTGTCTTCGCTGTCGACGACGTTCGCGTTGTTCTCATGGGCATCGGTCCGGGTGAGGACCACGAAGTGGTAGGTCTGGGCCGGCATGAACCCGCCTACGGATATCGACGGTACGGTCTTATCCGCCGTCTGGCCACAGAGTGTGTACGGCCCCTCGGACGCCTCCGCCCAGTACACCCGGTAGCCGCCGCCGTCGTCCGCGTAAGGGATCGGTGTCCAGGAGACAAAGACCGTGTTGGCCCCCACGCCCATTGCCGAAACATCGGCCGGAGCCACCGTTTGGGTCGCCGCCCATTCGGGGTCCTTTTCGTTCAGGAACGCGATGAGGTCCGTATCTTCCGCGTGAAGGGCGTTATAGCCGAAATCCGTGAGCTTGACGCCCTCGGATTCGGGGATCAGATTGACCAGGTTGGCTATCGAGGTCGGGATGCTCCCGCTGAGTTGATTGGAGTTCAAGAGGAGCCGCGAAAGACTGGTGAGAGCGCCCAGTTCAGCGGGGATGGCCCCGGTCAGCTGGTTGCCGTGGAGGAATAAGGTCATCAGGGAAGAAAGACCGCCCAATTCGGGAGGGATGGCCCCGGTCAGCTGGTTCCCATACAACGACAAGCTCCTCAGCGAAGAAAGGTTGCCTAATTCGGGGGGGATGCCCCCGGTCAGCTGGTTCTCGCTGAGGTATAAGGCCGCCAGAGAAACAAGACCGCCCAATTCGGGGGGAATGGCCCCGGTCAGCTGATTGCCATGGAGAAAAAGATATGTCAACGCGGCAAGATCGCCCAGCTCTTCGGGGATCGGGTCGGACAGCTGGTTGCCGGCCAAATTGAGTATCGTCAGGATGGCCAGCCCTCCCAGCTCGGGGGGTATCGGGCCGCTCAATTGGTTGGAGCTCAGGTCGAGCGTTTGCAAAGTGGAAAGATACGCCAAGTCCTCGGGGATCTGTCCCTCGAAGTTGTTCGAGCTGAGGATCAAAGATTGCAGAGCGGACATGTAGCCGATGCCAGGCGGGATCAGACCACTCAGTTGATTTAAAGACAGATTCAGCTCGGTCAGGCTTCCGATATAGGCGATCTCGGGAGGGATCGAGTCGCTCAATTGGTTGTTGCTCAGGTTCAGCACCCGCAGATTCCACATCGCGCCCAAGGCGGAGGGGATCGAACCGTCCAGAAGATTGTTCTGCAAATAGAGATACTGAAGGTTCACAAGATTGCCCAAATCCGGAGGGATCGAGCCGCTCATCTGGTTATTGGCGAGACTGAGTCTCTGCAGATAGTAAAGACCGCCCAGCTCGGAAGGGATCGAACCGGTCAGCTGGTTGTACGGCAAAATGAGAAACATAAGGTCGCTCAAGCTCCCAAGGCTGGCCGGCAGACTTCCTGACAATCCGTTGTTGGCAAGATTGATATCTCTCACTTTGTTAATGGACGGATTGATGACCACTCCCTTCCAGGTCCCCTCCGTCCCGGGCATGGCGAAGCCGTCCGTATGGAGCGGAGGCGTCTTCCACCCGGAATTGTCTGTCCAGTTGTCCCCATCCGTCGCGTTATAGAGCGCGATCAACACCTCGCGTTCGCCGGCCGGAATCGGGAATAAAAAGTTCGCGGTCACCGTCATATCGGACGTGACGTTGGTGAGGATCAGGGGGTTGTCCGTGCCTGTGTAGTCGCCCGTCCAACCCGCGAACGTGAATCCAGCATCGGGAACGGCCGTAACCAACGTTGTCGATCCGCCGTGGTTGACCGTCTGGACCTTGTCGCCCGTGATCGAGCCTCCCCCCCCTTCAATAAAGGTCACCGAATGCTGATCGGGGATCACCCATCGGGCAATAAAATTAGAAGATTCCCAACCGGCCTCGTAGAACATCCCCCCTACGTATAGATCGCTGCCGGATACGGCGATGGCACGAACAGTACTGCTTACTCCGTTGCCCAATGGCTCCCAGGACTCGCCGTTCCATTTGGCGATACGACTGGCACCCACGCCGCCGGCCACCGTGAACGTTCCCCCCACATACACTCCGCTTCCGGATATGGCGATGGCATAAACATTACTATTCAACCCGTCGCCGAGCGCCGACCAGGACTCGCCGTTCCATTTGGCGATACGATTAGCGCTCAGGCCTCCAGCCTGGGTGAACGTTCCCCCCACATATACGTCGCTGCCGGATACGGCGATGGCATATACAATATTATTCAACCCGTCGCCGAGCGCCGACCAGGACTCGCCGTTCCATTTGGCGATACGATTGGCGCTCACGCCGCCGGCCTCGGTGAAGTGCCCCCCTACATATACGTCGCTGCCGGATACGGCGATGGCATACACATTATTGTTCATCCCGCCGCCGAGGGCCGACCAGGACGCGCCGTTCCATTTGGCGATACGATTGGCGCTCACGCCGCCGGCCTCGGTGAATTGCCCCCCCGCATACACGTCGCTTCCAGATACGGCAATGGCATACACATAATTGTTCACACCGCCGCCGATAGCTGAAGCCGACCAGGACGCGCCGCTCCATTTGGCAATATAGGGGGGGGAAATTCCCCCCGCATAAACATCGCTTCCGGATAGGGCGATGGCACAAACAGTATCAGACAACCCGTTTCCTAATGCTGACCAGTTTGATGTGCCGTCCCATCTGGCAATACGATTGGCGCTCACGCCGCCGGCTTCGGTGAAATTGCCCCCCACGTACACGTCGCTTCCGGATACGACGATGGCACTAACCCAGTCATTCAACCCGCTGCCGAGAGCCGCCCAGATTGCGGAAAAGTTCGCCGTCACCGTCATGTCGGAGGTGACATTAGTGAGCGTCAGCGGGTTGTCTGTGCCGGTATAGTCGCCCGTCCAGCCCATGAATGTGCCTCCCGCGTCAGGTAGGGCCTCGACCGCAGTCGTCGACTCTCCATGCTCGACAAGCTGCACCTTCTCACCCGTGATCGACCCGCCATCGCCTTCGACGAATGTCACGGTATGCCGGAGGGGGGGATCAGAGTCTACCCAATAAGCGAAATAGTCCGATGATTCTCCTCCTGCCTGGGTGAATAGCCCACCCACGTATAGATCGCTGCCGGATACGGCGATGGCACGAACAGTACTATTTACTCCGCTGCCCAAAGCCTCCCAGGATGTGCCGTCCCATCTGGCGATTTGATTGGCGCTCACTCCGCCGGCTTCGGTGAAATTGCCCCCCACGTACACGTCGCTGCCGGATACGGCGATGGCATATGCAAGATTATTCAACCCGTCGCCGAGCGCCGACCAGGACTCGCCGTTCCATTTGGCAACATTATAGGCATATATGCTGCCCGCCTTGTCGAACGAGCCTCCAACAAACACATCGGCGCCGGATACGGTGATGGCCATAACACACGCACTCAGGCCCAGGTTTCTAGACACGCCGATGCCGAGAGCCGACCAGGACTCGCCGTTCCATTTGGCAATACAGTTGGCGCTTACGCCCCCGGCTTCGATGAAATCGCCCCCCACATAAACATCGCTGCCGGAAACGGCGATGGCATGAACCCATGTTTCTTGCCCATATGAAGTCACCCCGCTACCCAGCGGCTCCCAGGATGTGCCATTCCATTTGGCAATGTGGTTGGCGCTTGTACCCCCAGCCACGGTGAACCCGCCCCCAGCATACACATCGCTGCCGGATACGGCGATGGCCTGAACATATGGGAGTTGCCAGTATGCATACATTCCGCTGCCCAGCGGCTCCCAGGCGACACCATTCCATTTGGCAACGTAATTGGCGCTTACATCGCCGGCCTGAGTGAAACTCCCTCCTGCATACACAACATTGTCCGCTACAGCGATGGCCAGAACATAGTCATTCACGCCGCTACCAAGTTGTACCCAGGACGAGCCATTCCATTTGGCAATATGGTTGGCGCTCACTCCGCCGGCTTCGGTGAAATTCCCGCCCACATACACGTCGGCACCGGACACAGCGATAGCAAAAACACGACCGTTAACCCCGTTAGATGATGAGAATTGATGCCAGTTTTCATCACCCTCGGCCATGATGTCACTATAAGGATAGGGACCGCTATCAAGGTCCGTCTTTTTGACAGGTATAAATCTCGGCGAGCCATCCGGTCCGGTGACCATGCGGAAGCCCGACGGGTCGAAGCTGCCGTCAATACCTGCGCCGAGCTTCAAGGTCCCGTCAGGATTGAGAATATCGGTCAACGGCCGCTGGTCGCTTAAAGCGCGGCCCTCGCCGCCCATGGCTTGAGCGCTTAAATCGAGTGCGCCAAGTTGAATGGCCAGAATGAACGCGAGGAATCCGATCAACGATTTCTTAGGAATAATAGCCATCTTCTCCTCCGCATTATTCAAGTCACGCCGGCCCAGGCCGGCGGGCTTAGGCGTATCAGGGAGATGGCTTAATGAACTGCCCCTCTGTTCCCCGAATCAGCCGGGGCGCACAGATAGGGCTAGAAAGAAAGGTTCCCCGCATCCTGTCTATTCTATTACCTTGAGCGTTTACCCGATGTCAAGCAAAATCGGCAGGCCCAAGGCACTTCTTATTACATCCACAAATGCGGCAACATAGCCATACGACCAGATTGCGTTATTTGCGCACGAAGGATCTAGATATTCTCTTCTTATTTAGCTTGGAATCGTGCCTTTCGATATCATCACTTTTGGGATAAACGTTCTTTTGAACCTCTGGATCAAAGCCAGCTTCACCGGGGCCGGGATACCGCGTAATCCCCGAGCTGGCCTTCTCATTCGGAAACAGAAATTGCTCTTCCTTGAAGAAAAACAATTGACCGCCGGGGCCGTCCATCGATAGGTCTTTCTTGTGCGGGGCCGTCCCGGGGCCTTCTTCGCGGCCGCCCATTGGGAAGGGCAGCTCAACCGCCGCTTGAGCCGATGCCTCGGCCTCCGACTCCCCAGATGGCGCGGGCAAGCTCGCCGGCCGCATCTTCCCAGAGGCGATGTCCCGGGCCGTGATCAATGTCGCCGGAAGGCCATCTTTACTCGTGCAACCGTCATCGAGTCGCCATATCAAACAGAGGCTGGGCCGTTTGTCTAATACGCTTGGTCTTACCGGCTGACGATATCCCCTAGTTCAGGTCGATACCGGGAATTACCTTTATGTGCCGACTCGTCTAAAGAAGAGGGCTATCGATCACCTGTTCACGATCCTCCAATTGGTATCCGAGACCCGGCTGAAGATCTCTTCGCTCAGGCGAGTGGTCCCGTCCATGTACCATAGGACATTTAATCCCTGGTAGGTCCCTGGGCCGTAGTAGCGCCACAAGATATCCACCTTCCCGTCCGCGTCGAAATCGCCGGTCCCTCCGATCTCCCAGGCCGTGTCCGTCACCCGGCTGAAGATCACCTCATTCAACCGGGTCACACCGTCCATATGCCAGACAACGTTCAGTCCTTCATAGGTCCCGGTCCCCTGATACCGCCACAGGATATCCACCCTGCCGTCCGAATTGAAGTCCCCCGTCCCGCCTATCCTCCAATTCGTGTCCGAAACCCGGCTGAAGATCACTTCGTTGAGACGAGTGATGCCGTCCATGTACCAGACGATGTTCAGGCCCTCGTAGCTCCCGGGGCCGTGATAACGCCAGAGAATATCCACTTTGCCGTCCGAGTTGAAGTCACCTGTCCCAACGATCCGCCAGTTCGTGTCCGAAACTCTACTGAAGATCACCTCGTTCAGGCGGGTCGTCCCGTCCATGTGCCATATGACATTCAGACCTTGGTAGGTGCCCGGGCCGTAATAGCGCCAGAGAATATCCACCTTCCCGTCCGAGTTGAAGTCCCCCGTCCCGCCGATCTCCCAGGAAAGGTCAGCAACTCTGGCTATGATCACCTCGCTGTTGCGGCCGATCGCGGCAATATCAGTCGTCCCACCGCTTGCGGTCGTTATGTCCGCCGCGTCTGTCATGGTCGGGATGCCCAGCAGGTCAACTTTCTCAATGCGCTCCCGAGCCGCGGCCGCTATAATGCGACCTCCGCCGATCGCGTCTCTCTCGCTCAACTTGGGCTCCACAACGAGCGACGTATTCTCCCCCATGATCGTCTTGACGGAGCTCAGCGGTACGCTCTGCGGCCTATAGACCGCCTTATTACCGTTCGCAACGATGCTCTGCCCAATGCTGTATGTAAATCGTTTATGCCGAACATCGCCGCTCTTGGTTGTTTGAGATAGCACATCAGCACTTCGGCCCACCAAATGTCCCGTCTCATTCATCGCTATATCCTCAACTCCCAGGATCGCTGCGGCTGAAGATTCGGATTGACTCATCAGCCAAGCCAATATGAGGCCCTGATGAGTCCCCTCTCCTTGATATCGCCATAAGATATCTTCCTGGCCGTCGCTGTTGAAATCCGTCCGGATCCTGGGCGATACGGCAAAGTCCCCGTCCGATTCGTCATACGTGCCGCTTTGCTCGATACGGATCCTGTAATCAACGCCGATCGGCTCGGCCGCTGAGATGGCCCAGGAGAAAGCGCCCGTTGATACGTCAGCGGTGCCCAGCGTTTTCTGGTACAGGCCGCCCTTGTAAAGGTCGATCGTGACATCGCCCGTCAGATCTGTGGACGTCCAGGTCACGTCGTGGGTCGAGCCCGCGGTCCAGCTCTCCCCCCCATTGGGAGAGCTCACCGTGATCGTTGGGGCCACCCCCTCGATGGCCGCGTAATCCTGATCGGCGAAGCCCTCGTTGACGTTCGCGTAGGTGCGACTTCCCGGGATGAAGTAGTGCCCCTCGTACGTCGGGGTCACCGAACCTGACCAATCGGGAGGCACGACGGCCGCGTAACCGCCCTGAGAATTCGTTACCGGATCGCCGGGAAGCCCGCTTAGGACGACGCCCGGCAGCGGAGCGCTGTCCAGCGTGATGGTTCCCGAGATCGTATATCCTACGCCCGTATAGGGCCCGATCGTTATCGACAGCTCGCGGGTCGCGGTCTGCTGCGGCATTGTTGAATCCTTGACGCGAACCGTGAATACGAACGTCCCCTGGCCGGTCGGCACACCAACGATCTCACCGCGTACGTTCATGGATATGCCGTCGGGCAACGCCCCCGATTCGAGGCTCCAGTGGTAAAGTGTTCTTCCGCCCGAAGCCGCCAGCGTCGAGCTGTAGCCGACCGCCAACTCCCCGGCCGGAAGCGATCCGGTCTCCACCGCAAGCGTCGGCCGTGCGGCCAGCACGGCGTCGATTCCCGAGATCGTCGATCCCGCCGTAACGGCGATCGCGTCCGCGCCGGCATGATCTCCCTTGTCGTTGTAATATTCGGAAACATAGCTCAAATACGCCGAGTCGGGATTGAAATGGACCTTCGCTTGACATGTCGGCAGGCTGAGGAGCGAGTAGTAGCCGTCGGCGTTGGTGACCGCCGTGGAATAGGCCGCTTCCCTGGCCACATCCTGAGCCACCACCAGCAATCCTTCGATGCCCGCTCCAAATCCGTCCGTTACCCGGCCCGTGATCGCCCCGAACTCGGTGGAAAGGGCGGCGTTGATGCCATCGATGGAGTCGCCCGGACCAACGGTCACCGTGTCCGACTCCGTGAACGAGCCCTTGTCGTCCCACCACTCGGTCACCCAATAGCCCGGAGACGGACGGAAGCGCACTTTGTACTGGTCGGCCGCCAGATTTCTTATGGTATACCCGCCCCAGCTATTTGTTGTCGCGACCGCGTAGAAATCACTGTCCATATCGAAGCAATGAACACTGATCCCGATGAGGGGCACGCCGGAGGCGTCCGTCACTTGGCCGGAGATCTCTCCCCCCAACGCCAGCTGGGCGTCGATGCCCGTGGTCGTCTCGCCGGCGATGACCACGACGCTCTCCGCCTCGACGAGCAGGCGCTTGTCCGGGTAGTACTCCAAAGCCGCCGTCGTATCACTCGAAGTCGAAGCGTCGAACAGCACTCTGTAGGATCCGGCGGGCAGACGGCCGATGAGGTAGCCGCCGGCCTCGCCGGTGCTTCCTGCCTGCAACGGGATCCCCGACTCGTCATAGGCGGTCACCTGGACATTCGCCAGCGGCTCTCCCAGGTGGTTCGTCACCTGCCCCGAGATGCAGCCGCCTTCAGCGAGCGAGGCGTCGATGTTCGCCGTGATCTCTCCCGCCGTGACCGGGACTGGAAGCGCGGAGTCGAATGTCGCCCCGTCCTGATACCATTCCGTCGCCAGAGGATTGCCCCCGGGCGCCCGGAAGCGGACCGCGTAGTTTCCGGTCCTCAATCGCCACATCCTATAGTAACCATCCGCGTCCGTGAAATCGTACGACGCCCTGACCGTGTCTCCCGCGTAGGCGTAGGCCAACGCCATGAAGAGCGGGTTCCCGGCTGCGTCCGTGATCCGCCCGGTGATCGTTCCTCCAGGCGTCAGGTTGGCGTCGATATCCGAAAGTGTCGCGCCCGCGACGACGTTCAGCACCTCGCCGCCGTTGTAGGTCTCCCCGAGATAGTTGGCCTTGGGCGTCCAGTCCAGGTCGTCGTTGTTGACATTGACGTTGAGCTGGAGCGTGTACAGCCCCGGCGTGTAGCCGATCTTGTACCGGCCCGAGGCGTCCGTATAAATGAGGGGCCGGCTGACATCCCAATTGAACGGTATCCCATAAAGCTCGACGGCCACTCCCTGAATGACATAGCCTTCCTCATCCCTGATCGTTCCGGTGACATAACCGAGGCCGAAGTCGGCGTTGGTCTCCACCGAAAGCGAATACACCGTGCCTTCGATCCCGACGTACGTATGTGCGATGTAATACCAGCCCTCGGAGACGTCGCAGATGTAGGTCGTCTCGTCGGCCGTACCGCTGATATTGACGCTCAGGGCGTTCTCGGCGCCGTCCAGGACATAGAAATCCAGGTCCCGGCGCGTGGTCGTGTCGGGATAGGCCGTCCCCCAGAGCCTGATCCTCAGGTCCTTGCCGGCTTCCGAACCCGGGACATAGACCTTGAACCAGTCCTCGTCCCGCAACACGAGGCCGGTGGTCGTCCCGAGCGGCAGGATAGCCGCCGAGGCGAAGTCGTCGTTGTCTTCGTATGCGTCGTCAACCCCGCCGGCGTACGACGCCTCATAGTCCTGGGCGGCCGCGTCGGCGCTGACGTCCGAATAGGTCCTGTCGGCGGGCGAGAACGTGAATCCCGCGAGCGTCGGTGTTACGGTGCCCGTCCATCCCGCGGGGACTGCGGCCGCATAGGCGCCCGACCCGTCGGTAGACGGATCTCCGGGCAGGCCCGCCATCAGGACATTGGGCTGGGGCTCTCCGCTGAAGGTCACCGTCCCCGAGATCGTATAGCCCGGCGAGGCCGAGTAATCCTGATCGGCGACACTCGCCGAAACGTTGGCATAAGATCTCGCCGCCGGATCGAAAGCGTGGCCCGCCAAAGTGGGAGTCGCGGTTCCCGACCAGCCTGAGGGCACGACGGCCGCGTAGCCTCCCGCGGCGTTGGTGACGGGATTCCCGGGAAGCCCGCTGAGGACGACGCCCGCAAGCGGCGAGCCGCCCGAGGTCACGTAGCCTGAGATCGTATAGCCGGGACCGCTGTAGGCCCCAATTTCCAAGGTCAGCTCCTGGGTGACGATCTGCTGGGGAAGGGTCGAATCAGTGACCTGGAACGTCAGCGGGAACGTCCCCACGGCGGTCGGCGTGCCCGATATCTCGCCCCTCGAATCCATCGTCAATCCCTCGGGAAGCGTCCCGGAGATGATCGTCCAGCGATGGAACGTCCGCCCTCCCTCGGCCTCGAGGGTCTGGGAATAGGCGATCCCCAGCTGGCCTGCGGCAAGTGACAAAGTGGTCATGGCCAGGGCCGGGCGCGCGGCTAGGACGGCGTCGACTCCCAGCGTTGTCGAACCCTCGGTCACTGTGACCGGATCCGCCGTATCATGCCCGCCATGATCATTGTAGTATTCGGAGACATAGCCCAGTTGGTTGGCATCGGAGTTGAAGTAAACTTTGATCTGTCCGACCGGGACTTGAAGGATCGTATAGTTCCCATCGGCGTCGGTAAGGGCCGAGGAATAGTCCATCGGTTTGGACGCGTCCTGGGCGATGACAGCGATATTGGGGATGCCGGCTCCCAGCCCATCGGTCACCTGGCCCGAGATCGAGCTCCCGCCGCCGAAGAGAGTCATATCGATGCCAGCCGTCGTGCCTCCCGCGACGACGGTCACCGTGCTGCCGCCCGCGTAGGTCGATGCGGCAGGGTACCAACATTCCATCCGGTCTCCCTGCTGATTGGGCCGGGCCAGGATCTTGTAGGTGCCCGGAGGCAGGTTGTTGATCGTGTAGCTCGTCTCGCCATAGGCATAGGCCGAGCTCGCCCCTATGCCGAAGGAGAATTCACTAGCCGTGTCGAAGGCGACGACGTTGAGATTGCCCCAGTTGTTGGACACCGTGCCTGATATCGAGCCGGCTTCAGCGAGAGAAGCGTCGATGCCCGCCGTCTCCCCCCCGTCGGAAACAGAGATCGGCTCTCCTTCGGCAAGGAGCAGCTTATCCGGATAGTATTCCGACACGTACTGGGGGGAGGGGACCGAAGCGGCGTTGAAAAAGACCTTCCAATCTCCGGCCGGCAGGTTCTCGAAGCAATACTCGCCGTTTTCGTTCGTCCAGACTGAAAAAACGCCAAGGCCTACGGGTTCACAGGCCATGACGCGAAGGCCCGAGACGGGGTCCCCGACGGAGTCCGTCACCCGGCCTGAGATCATCCCCCCGGTTTTCTCGTCGAGCGCCGCGTCAATACCGGAGGTTGTCCCCCCTGAGGCGGCGCCGACCGGGTGGGCGGAAGCGAACGTGGGCAGATCGTCGTACCATTCATTGATCAAGCTGACACCGCCGGGGGTCCGCAACCTGACAGCATAGTTGCCGGTCCTCAAGCGATGGATGAGATAATCGCCTTCGGCGTCCGTGTATACGGCGCCCGCCCTTCTGAAGTCGCTCAAATGGACATAGGCGATGGCCCTGTAGAGAGGGCTTCCCGCCCCATCCGTGACCCGGCCGCTGATCGCCGCGCCCGGCGTCAGCTCCGCGTCGATCCCCTCGACGGTCGCGCCGGTGCTTAGGACAACGACCTCCCCGTAGTTGTACATCTCCCCGAGATAATTGGTGTTGGGAGTCCAATCGTCGGCATCGTTGAAATCCGTCGAGTTGAACATCACCTGGTATTCGCCGGGCACGTAGCCTATCCTGTAGAAACCGGAAGCGTCCGTGATCACAAGGGGCCGGGAGACGCTCCAATCGAACGGGACGCCGTGAAGCTCGACGGTCACTCCTTCAAGGGGGGCCGCCAGGTCGTCGGTGACATGCCCCGATACATAACTGAGACCGAAGGCGTCGCTGAGCTCGACCGTCACGGCGTAGACCGTGCCTTCCAGCCCAACGAAATTGTGGGCGATATAGTACCAGCCTTCAGCGACGTCACAGACATAGGCCGTCTCGTCGGAGTTCGAGCTCAAGCTGAAGCTCAGGAGCTTCTCGGAGCCGTCCAAGATGCCGAAGTCCAGATCTCTGGGTGAGGTCGTGTCCGGAAAAGCCGTTCCCCAGAGGCGGACCTTGAGGTCCTTGCCGACGTCTTCTGCCGGCACATAGAACTTGAACCAGTCCCCATCGCAGAGGACAAGGTCCTGGGTGGTCCCAAGCGGGATGACCGCGGCTGTCGCGTAGTCGTCGTTGTCTTCGTAGGCGTCGTCGACGCCGCCGACATAGGTCGCGCCGTAATCCTCGGCTGCCAGATCGCCGCTGACGTCCGAATACGTCCGGGAAACCGGGCTGAAAGCGAAGCCCGGGAGGGCCAGCGTGACCGTCCCCGACCATCCGGTGGGGACGCCCGCAGCGTAGGCGCCCGAAGCGTCCGTTCGCAGGTCCCCGGGGAAGCCCGACATCAGGACATTAGCCAAGGGAGTCCCCTCGAACAGCACCGTCCCGGAGATGGTGTGATCGTCCAAGGCGATGATAATGTTGCGGACGGTGACCGCGAGTTGGTCCTCTCCCGTCAGGCCGGAGCCGTTAGTAGCCTTCACCGCGATCGTATGGTCGCCGTTGGGGAACGCGGCGGTATCCCAAGCGCAGGAAAAGGGTGCGGCGGCGTCCTGTCCTATACGCTCGCCGTCGACGAAGAACTCGACGAGGGAAATGACGTCGGCGTCATCGACGACGGCTTGGATCTCGACGCCTTCCGAGACTTCCTGGCCCTCGATGGGAGAGACGATGGAGACGACGGGCGGGACGCCCGGAAGCTCAGCGGCCTGAAGATCTCTGGAGTACAAGCTCATCCCAGCTCCCTCGTCGGTATCCCAAACGACAAGGCCGCGGCCCAGCTCTCCGGCCGCCCAAACGAGGGATGGATGCCCTGACCTGTCTTCCGCTTTTTCCGTGACGGATATCTCGGCCGACCAGGGAGCCGCGACTCGTCCGAGCGCCCGGACGCATATCTCCTGTACTCCCGGCTGAGCCGCAAGATATGATCTGTAGCTCACCAGAACGGACTGGCCCGGACCGAAATAGGACACCGCCGGTTGCGATTCGTCCCTGTCTATGGACGAGGTGACCGCGGCCACAATGGCAGCGCCGGTCCCGTCGATGGAGGCATGCATGATGTCGGCAGGCTGCCCCCTCATCTGCCTGGCCCAGACGGCCGCGACAGAGCCCGTATCGGGGATGCCGGTGACGTCAGGAGCTAGGTTCAAAGCGCCGTCGGCGGCTATGGTCACAAGGTCGCCCAAGCTTTCTTCGGTGAGGCCGGCCGCGGGATCGATGAAGCGCCCTTCGATATCGACACGCGCCGGGCCGACACGCTTCTCCCAGGCCACGAAATACCGACCGTTCACCGTTGCCAATGCCGGCCGCTCGAGAGCGGATTGCGTTGATGCGGCGACGGTCAAAACGGCCGGCCTCTCATTCAAGCTTCGATCGACCCAGGCCGCTTTGATCGTCGTAGGACCCGGCGGATCCATCTCTTCCCAGACGACGAGATAATGAGCGCCATCGGCCGATCCCCGGATGTCCGGACGGGCCAGGGCCCCTGTCGCGGTTGACGCCAGGATCCTTCGGCCGCCTGCGGCTCCATCGGGTCCGACGGAGCACGCCTCGATGGCGCCGCCGGTCGCCCAGACCACCGACCAAGAGCCCGACCCGGATGCAGCGACTTTGGGATGCCGTTCTGTCTTGGCGGTCGAGGCTAGGTCGATAACGCCGCCTACGGGGACCCCTCCCCTATCCAGCATCCGGCCGCGGATATCCCAATCCTCCGCGAGCCTTCCCGTCCACTCCTGCCAGACAACAAGATACCGGCCCGTCAGCTGGTCGTACGCGATGTCGGGGAGCCCCTTGCTCGCGGTCGTCGCGACTACGGTCCGAACCACGTCGCGGCGCTCACCGGCGACGAAGGTCAAGACAACACAAAGAAACACACAGAGAATGATGATCCCATGGGATACGCGTTTCATGCGAGAACCCTCCTCCAAGCCCCGGGCTCAAACGCACCCCGCCCGGGTCACAAGCAATAGGCTGAGCCTATTTCTTACTGGACCCCGATGAAGCCTGAGGAGGGATAAAGATGAAGCGGTCTGAGGCCTTCAGCGCACCCAAGTCTTGCTCGGTCTGTCCCACTGAAGGTTACCCTCGGTAGATGCAACTAGCTTGCGCCTATCCGGCTAAGAATGCAAGTAGTTTGTTAGGCAGAGCTTTTACTTGGTTGGATACCTATAATTCGTTGAATTTAAAGAAAAGCCCCCTGCGGACCCTTCTTCCTCTCGGCCAACTCAAAGGGCCGACTAGTGGGCAAAAACGATGGCGTTTAACGGCTGACGATCTTCCAATTCAGGTCGATACCAGTAATTGCCTTTGTGTGCCGACTCAGCTTAAGAAGACGGCTATCGATCACCTGTTCACGATCCTCCAATTCGTATCGGACACTCGGTTGAAGATCTCCTCACTCAACCGAGTCACTCCATCCATGTACCACATGACATTCAGCCCCTGATAAGTACCTGGACCGTAATACCTCCACAGGATATCCACCTTCCCGTCCGCGTCGAAATCGCCGGTCCCTCCGATCTCCCAGGCTGTGTCCGTCACCCGGCTGAAGATCACCTCGTTGAGGCGAGTGATGCCGTCCATATGCCAGACAACGTTCAGTCCCTCATAGGTCCCGGTCCCATGATACCGCCACAGGATATCCACCCTGCCGTCCGAATTGAAGTCTCCGGTCCCGCCGATCCTCCAATTCGTGTCCGAAACCCGGCTGAAGATCACTTCATTCAGGCGGGTGGTCCCGTCCATGTACCAGACGATGTTCAGGCCCTCGTAGGTCCCGGGGCCGTGATAACGCCAGAGGATATCTACCTTCCCGTCCGAGTTGAAGTCCCCGGTCCCAACGATCCGCCAGTTCGTGTCCGACACCCTACTGAAGATCACCTCGTTCAGGCGGGTCGTCCCGTCCATGTGCCAGATGACGTTCAATCCCTGGTAGGTTCCCGGGCCGTAATAGCGCCACAGGATGTCCACCTTGCCGTCCGAGTTGAAGTCCCCCGTCCCGGCGATCTCCCAGGCCGTGTCGGACACCCGGGCAATGATCACCTCGTTACTGCGGCTGATCGCAGCAATATCAGTCGTCCCGCCGCTCGCTTTCGTTATGTCCGCCGCGTCTGTCATAGTCGGGATGCCCAGCAGATCAACTTTCTCAATGCGCTCCCTGGCGCTGGCCGCCCTAATGTGACCCCCGTCTATCGCGTCTCTCACGCTTAGCTTGGGCTCCGTCGTGAGCAATCCCTCTCTTCTCGTTATCGTTTTCAATTCGTTCCGCGCGGCCGAGGTTTTCGTTATCTTCGACTCTAAAGGAGGCAAGAGAGTGGCATCTGAGAAGGGCTCTGTAAGTATGCTCCTCTGCGCCTCTTCAACCTGAGCTTCCAACAAGGTAGTTGATGAGATTGGTTCCGTCTGATTCATCAGCCAGGCCAAAACCAAGCCTTGATTAGCTCCAGTGCCTTGATACCTCCACAAGATATCCTCTTGACCGTCCAGATTAAAATCGACACGGATCTTGCTGAGGATGGCGAAGTCCCCGTCCGACTCGTCCGACGTGCCGCCCTGCCAGACCAAGATGCGGTAGTCCGTGCCGGCCGTCTCACCGGCCGCGATGGCCCAGGAGAAGGTCCCGGCTGATACGTCCGCCGTGCCCAGCGTTTTCTGGTACACGGCGCTCTTGTAGAGGTCGATCGTGACGTCGCCCGTGAGGCCCGAGGCCGTCCAGGTCACATCGTGCGTCGAGCCCGCGATCCAGCTCTCCCCCCCGTTCGGGGAGGTCACCGTGATCGTCGCCGGGATGAGAGTGGCCGCGTAATCCTGGTTCAGCTGGTTCTCTGTGATCTCCGTATAGGTTCTAAAGGAAGGAGTGAAAGTATATCCTGAAAGCGTCGGGGTGACCGTCCCGCTCCAGCCGGCGTCGACGGAGACATTGTACACGCCGGAAGAGTTCGTCAGCGGATTGGTGGGAAGGCCGGACATCTCGACGCCGGCCAACGGCGAGCCGCCGACCGTGACCGTTCCCGAAACGCTCACGCTGACCTGGGTCCAGGCCGTGGCGAAGGCCTCTTCGCTGTAGCCGCTGTCGACGCTGTTCTGATTGCCCGAGTGGGCGTTCGTGTGGGTTTGGACGACAAAGTAGTAGGTTCGGCCGGGAACCAAGCCGTTGACCTGCAGCGAAGATGCGGATTTATTGGCTGTCTGGCCCGCCGAGGTGTATGGTCCTCCCGAGGTCTCCGAAGAGAACACGGTGTAGTACCCGCCGTCTTCCGTATAATCGATCGGGACCCAGGAGACGACGATGCCGGCCCCGTCGACGGGCGTGGCCGTGACATCGGACGGGGCGACCGTTTGCGTCGAGGCCCAATCGGGATCCTTCGTGGCGATGAAGGCCGCCACGGCGGGATCCGAGGTGTAGAGGGCGTTATAACCGAAGTCCGTGTATGGCTCGGGATCCAATAGAGTCAGGTTGGTCAGGGACGAAGGAATGGGCCCCTGGAGCTTATTGCTCTTGAGGAAAAGGGCCTCGAGACCGGTCAGGTTGCCAAGCTCCGTGGGGATCGTTCCCTCGAGCTGGTTATCGCCCAAGAACAGGTCGACCAAGGCCGGCATTGAGCCGAATTCCGGGGGGATGGTCCCGGTCAGAAGGTTGGAATCGAGCCGGAGGAAGCGGAGGCTCGTCAGGGCGCTGAGCTGGGCGGGGATGGCCCCTGTCAACTGGTTGTTCTGGAGATAGAGGATCTCAAGGTTGCTCAGCGCGCTTAGCTGGCTTGGAATGGCCCCCGTCAGGAGATTGGATTGCAGGTAGATCACTTCCAGGGCGGCCAGATCGCCCAATTCGGCCGGCAGGGATCCGGTCAGGTCATTGAACTGGATGGTCAGCTCGATCAGGTTCGACAGGCCTCCCAGCTCAGAGGGTATGGAGCCGCTCAGGTCATTGAATTGGAGTCGCAGGAACTGGAGGCTGGCCATGTCCCCAAGCTCGGCCGGGATGGAGCCGCTGAGCAGATTGTTGCTGAGGTCGAGGTCAATGAGATTGTCCAAAGCGCCGAAGCTCGCCGGGATCGAGCCGGTCAGCTCGTTGTTGGAGATATAGAGGATCTCGAGATCCGAGAGGTTTCCCAATTCGGTCGGGATCGAGCCGTTGAAGAGGTTATTATGCAACAGGAGGGTCCGCATGCTGGAAAGGCTGCCCAGGCTGGCGGGCAGAGATCCGTTGAGCTGATTGAGATGACAGTTAAAATATTCGAGATTCGTTAGGCTGCCGAGCTCGGTCGGAATCGAGCCGCTGAACTCGTTGTCATTCAAGTAAAGCTGTTGGAGCGCGGTCAAATTGCCGAAACTTGCCGGTATCTGGCCGGTGAAGGAATTCGTGTTGAGAGTGAGCTGGACGAGGTTGACGAGGGCGCCGATCTCCGTCGGCACAGACCCTGTGAAGAGGTTCCCGTCGAGATGGAGGACCGTCAGGCTCGTCAAATTCCCGATGCTTGAGGGCACGGAGCCGCTGAGCTGATTGGAGCGGAGGTTCAAGCCCGTGAGAGCCGTCAGGTCACCCACCGCGGCAGGCAGGCTACCGATCAAGTTATTCACGGCCTGGTTGATGGCTGTGACCCTTTCAGCTGAGACGGTGACGCCGAACCAGCCGTTCTCGGTCCCGGGCATGGCGAAGCCGTCGGTGTCGAGAGGCGGGTTCTTCCAGCCGGTGTTGTTCGTCCACGAGTCCCCGCCGGTGGCCTCGTAGAGCGCGATGAGGGCCTGGCGCTCCGCGGCCGGGATGGCCGCTTGAAGGGACCCGGCGAATATGACGATCGCCATCAACACAAATGCGGTTCTTCGATGATTCATAGCTTTCCTCGCTTCCGGGGTTCCCATGCCCCTATCTCATCATTCAGCTCATTTCGTTGATATAGAAATATGGCACCGCGCGCGGAAATAGTCAAACCTTCAATGATAAAGAGAGGTTGAATTTTCCGCTTCCTTTTCCGATTAGCCCGCAACTATTCTCTTTTTTTATCAATAATTTGTCAAGCTATTTCTGATCACCGTCAAAGACATGGGAAAAACCCGGCCGCAATTGAGTCTTCTAAGTGAAGAGGAAGTCTGTTGAAGGAGGTGGGGAGGCATCGCGTAATCCAAACCAAAGGGGTGAAGGGGGGCTTCATGGCCCCAAAGGGAACCAGAAAAAGGAGGATTTCAATGAAAAAGGCTATTTTGGGGATCGTCGTTTTCGGCTTCCTAGCCTATTTGGCCATCGGCCAAGTGGGGAATGCCCGGCGCCCGGCCATCATATCTGGGGCCGACCGGCTCGTTCAGCTCCAAAGAGCCGATCTTGGGTGGGAAGGCACCTGGTATTGGTACATCGGGAGCACCTATAATGCGACGAACTTGACCGGCGTCACGGCGCTCGGCCTGCTGGAGGCATTTCGCGACATCAAGGACCAGGCGTACCTTGATTCTGCATTGGCGGCAGCGGGCTTCATCCAAGCTCATTTAGGGATCGGCGCTACCGACACACAATATCATGTCCGAGCGACAGCGCCGGATATCGTTTTCCTTCACCGGTTGAGTGAAGTAACCGGCGAAGAAGGTTACAAGGATCGAGCCATTCTCGAATGGAATAATATCAAGGGCACCTATCCGACGGCTGCAAGCTTGGATACGCTATTCCGTTCTATTAATCGTCGGAGCGCTTGGGACTTCGCTTTCTTCCTCGAAGCCGCTCATCTATCAGGGGATTCGGCATGGGCCGATGCCGCCGCCGCGATCATTGCTAGCACTGGCGATCCTTTTTATTATGGGGAAGACACCTTCTGGTTCGCGCTCAATTTATCCGCCTCTATCAGGGCGCTCGTCGGGTGCGGTTACTATGCCCAATACTCGGGGGCCGTCAACAGCCTTCTGTATTCCCTGATCGGGATCATGGACAAGGATAACGCGATCGACGGCTGGGTCCAAGATACCGCCTACGCGATCCTCGCATTTAACACGGTGGGCGGAGGAGCGCGGGCCTATTCAAACGACCTCGGGCGGTGGCTATCCCGAAAGCTGACCGCCGACGCGTGCGGAGGCTGGATCGAAGGCGGATTAGAATATCCCGAGGTTGACGGCGAAGCCGTTCGGGCCCTGGGAGCGACGATCGGATCTAACGTGACCCTCGACGGATTCGAGCCAGGATCCTATAAGAGCTCTTCCTGGCGGAAGGCCTTGGGCGGAAAAACCGCTAAGCCCTTCTTGGAAGGATTCGAATATTAGTTCCTTCGCGTAGTTGCTGACAAACGGCGGGGGGATGATGTATCATCCCCTCTGCCCCATGTCAGCCAGGCGGTTGTGTGTTGTTTCTCTTCTAATCGGGCTGCTCCTCTGCGCCGGATGCGGGCCCAGCGACCCGGCGGCGTCCACACGCGAGCTCGTCCTGGCCTTTCACGAACGGATATTGACCATCGACCCGGCATGGGACGCGGGGGGACTCAACGGGGCCAAGCGATCGAGCGCTGACGCTCTTGACCTCGCCCTGATGAAAGACGGGGCCCTGGACGCCGGGTTCTTCATCGCTTCAGTCCCCCAAGGTGATCTTGAGGCGGCCGATGGTCCCTCCTGGCGTGAGGCCATGGCCCCGCTCGACCCCGTCCTGGAGATGACCAAGGCCTATCCGGACCAGGCCTGCCTAGGGCTGGCCCCTCAGGACGCCTATCGGGCCGAAAAACAGGGCCTGCGCACCGTTTTCATCGGGCTCGGCAGCGGCCATGTCGCGGCACGCGACTTTTCGGTACTCAAGGACCTCCATGACCGGGGTGTCAGGCTTATGACGCTTTTCGGCGGCCGGGACAACCCGGCCTCCCCCGCGACCGCTAACGCCGATGACGCCGAAGGCCCGGGGCTCAACGATATCGGACGACGGATCGTCGCCGAATGCAACCGGTTGGGCATCATCATCGATCTGGCCGGAGCCCCGCAAAAATGCTTCTTCGATGTCCTGGCCGCCAGCGCCAGCCCGGTCGTCGTGTCCCGATCGGGGGCCCGCTCTCTTGCCCCTCGCCCCGATAACCTATCCGATGAAATGCTGCGGGCGCTCGCCGAAAAAGGCGGGGTCGTCCATATCCGCCTCGAGCCCCGGTTCCTTGTCCAGGAGTCCTCCGCGGGCGGCCGCAGAGCTACCCTCGACGATTTCATGGCCCATGTCGACCACGTCCGCAAGCTCATAGGCACGGAGCACATCGGCATCTCGACCGGTTTCGGCGGCGGGGGCCCCGGGGTCGAGGGCTGCGGGAACGCGAAGGAGCTCGCCAACCTGACCGTCGCCCTGCTGCGCCGGGGATACAACGAGACCGAGGTCGAAAGCATATGGGGCGGCAATTTCATGCGGACCTTCGAGCGCGTCGTCCGCCTCGCAGGAGAACGATGAGGCGGGAGAGGAAGAGAACGCATGGGATACGGTTCAGGCCTCCGCTCGGGCCAAAACGGGCAGCCGGAGCCTGCGCTCTTCTGATCATCTTGGGGACGGCCCTCAACGCCAAGACCCTTCATGTGCCCCGGGATCACCCGACCATCAAGCTGGCCATGTACGCCGCCGCGGCCGGCGACGTCATCCTCGTCGGGCCCGGCGTCTATCTCGAAACGAACATCATCGTCGACAAGCCCGTCCTCATCAAGTCGGAGGAGCTCTTCGGGGCGGTCGTCTACGGCTCCCGCGCGGCCGGAGAGGCCATCTTCGTGGTCCGGGCGGCGGCCCGGATCGAAGGCTTCGTGCTCAAGGGAGGCGCCGCGGGTATCGAGCAGCGCGGCAGCCCCGACGTCGAATGGCAAGCGGCCGATCTGGCCATCTACGGCTGCTGCGTCGGGATATCGGTCAACGACGCCAACACCAACATCGGCCGGGCCCGGGTCCGGGATGTCGTCATTTTCGGCGCGGGCGACGGAACCAGGGACGATGTGGGGCTGTCCACCAACGATGCCGGCGGCATAGACGCCGCCCGATGCCTTTTCGTCGGCTGCCGGCCGGCGCTTCAGGGCTACGATCATCTTTCTTTCCAAGTCCGCGCGAGCACCATGATCGACTGCGACGTTGCCCGGACGGAAAACACGGCATGGCGGCCCTACTCTCCCGCTTCGAGCCGGATCGAGATGGGAGCGGATGTCTTCGAGCTGAGCCTCACGGCGCTGTCCGACCCGGAAAAACGCCGCCAGGTCCTCTCGTTCGTCGAGAGCCGTATGTTCGGCCCGTCGGAGACGCGGGCGCCCTCGGATCAACAGGCGCTGGCCGCGCTGGCCGGCTCGATCGAGGGCGGGATCCTGCTCCGTTTGGGGGAATTCGAAGAGGCCGAAAGAGCGTGGAGGGAGACGGGCGTCGCGGCCCGCCTGGCGAGATCGGCCGAACTCGAATGGCAGGCGCTCCGCGGCCTGGCTCTGGCAAGCAAAGGGCGCGGCGCTTTCGAGGAGGCCGCCGGCTATTACGAAAGAGCCATCGACCTCGTGGAGCGGTGGCTTCCGGACGTCCCACAGGGGATCTACCGGATCAACTTCCTTGAGGACAAGATGATCGCTTTCGAGGAGATCATCGGGCTCCTTCTCGACCGTCATGTGCAGCATCCGGAGGCGGGGCACGTGGAGGAAGCATTTTTCTACGCGGAGAGAGCCAAGAACCTCCCCCTGCTCCGGACTTCGGTTCCAGGCAAACCCGGTTCGAAGAGCGATGAGGCCGCGGGGCCGGACGGCCCGGTCTTGGCCGCCAAAAAAAGGGAACTCTGGAGCTGGATCGCAACCCTCCAGATCGAGCTCCAGGATCCCGACCTTCCGGGGGAGCGAAAGGACAAGCTCTGCTCACTGCTCGAGAGGGCCGAGGAGGAGCTCAACGGGCTCTCTATCAGACGGGCCGCGATGGCCCGCGAGGAGGGCAAAGGAAAGGAGAGCGACGGCAAGGGCGCGCCCGGTGAGCGGGCCAGGCCCCTCCGTTTCAGCGAGATGACAGAGCGTCTCGAGGGCAGGGCGGTGATCTCCTATTTCCTGGGGGATGAGCGGTCGTACGCCTTCCTGGTCTCCTACGAGGGTCTCGAGGCCGTCGGGCTCCCCGCGGCGCCGGAGATCAACAGCAAGGTCGAGCCGTATCTGCGGTTCTTGAAGCTCCGAGATACCCCCAAAGAATTTGTCGGAGCCCGGGCCGGGCAGCTTCTGTTCGATCTGCTGCTGGGCCCCTTCCCCAAGGAGCGCTTGGCGGGCCTGCGCAAGGTAACCCTCTGCCCGGACGGACGGCTCTATCATCTGCCATTCGCGGCCCTGATCACGGAGGAGAAAAAGACCGCAGGAGCACGGGGACGGCCCCGTTTCTGGGGAGAGAGCGTCGAGATCGGCTACGCGCCGTCGGCGACGGCGGCGGCCCTGCAAAAGACGGCTGGACAGCGGCTCGGCGGGGACCGGGTCCTGGCCGTAGCCGACGAGGGCAGGCCGCGATGCGACAACCGCTCCCGGACGGCCAAGCATTTCTTCCTCCCGCTCGCCCACGTCAAGGCCGAGGTGAGGAAGCTCGCGGGCCGCTTCGCGAGAGGCGCGGTGCGCACGTTGATCGAAGAAGAGGCGGGAGAGTGGCGGCTCAAGAGCATGCGGCTGGCCGATTTCGACATCATCCATCTGGCCGCCCACGGCGTCCTCGACGACAGGCATTGGTGGAGGTCCTCCTTGATCCTCGGCCGGGACGAGGGACATCCGGAGGATGGCTTTTTTTCGGCCCTCGAGGTCGCGGATCTCGAGATCAAGGCCCGGCTGGTGGTCCTCTCCGCTTGCCAGACCGGTCTGGGAACGCTCAGTCAGGGGGAAGGGATAAGAGGCCTGGCGGGCGGCTTTTTTCAGGCCGGCGCCGAAACGGTGCTGGTCAGCCTCTGGAACGTGGACGACGAGGCGACAGCCGCCTTCATGGGCCACTTCTATAGATCGCTGGCGGCAGGCGACCCTCCCTCGGAGGCCTTGAGGAAGACCCGTATCAAAATGATCGGATCGAAATACCGCGCTCCTTTTTTCTGGGCGCCGTTCGTGCTGATCGGGGGGGCGGGAGCGTCCTAGTCAAGCCGGAAGTGGCCCGACTCAGAAGCCAGCAGGTTCCCTTCGGCATCCAAGGCCCTGATCGACCAGAGGTAGTTCCGTCCGCGGACGAGACGGGCCTGGACCTCGTCCGGGATGACATGCTCGCTGACCAGATAAGTCCTCGAGCTGAAAACCTGTTGGAGCGTGTCGTCGATGAGCTCCAATTGGTAGTCCTCAGCGTTGGCGACCGGGGTCCAGCGAAAGGCGGCCGGGGCGCGGCCGACCTGCCCGATGGGCTCAAGAAGGGTCAGACTGAGGTCGGAGGCGCGCAGAGTGGCCCGGGGCCTCAGCTGCTCAAGAGCGAGATAGCCGCCCGCCGCGACGATGAGCATGAAGCCCAAGAAACCGAAGGCCAATCGGAGGGTGAAGCGCGGACGCGGGCGCGAGCGATGGTCCTTGCCGGCCGGGTTCTCCGGGGCCAAGCCCGCGAGCTTCCTGCGGGCGGCTTGACGAACAAGAGATATGGGATCGGCCGTCGGGCACGATGCCGCGAAGGCGGCGATCTGGGGATCCGTTTCCTTGCGGACGAGCCCGAGGATTTCGAAACGGTGGCTGCAGACCGGGCAAAGAGCGACATGGCCGAGGAGTTGGGCCGATCGCGACCGGCCCATCCGGCCCAGGCAAAGATCGACCAGCTCGTCATCGGACAAGCAGTTCTTGGGGACCATCGGGGCGGGGTGCTTCACGCCGGCTCCTTTTGGGCTTTGGCGCCGAGAACACGGGAGCGGGTCGGGCCGGGAGATAGTGCGGGGAGAAGGCCGGGTCTCGCGCGGCCTCGTTCGGCCGAGAGCAGCCTGGGAGCGAGACGCTCCTTCAACTCTTCGAGGCCGCGATAAAGGAGATGCCGGACGGTCGGCAGGCTATGGCCCAGGAAGGCGACCATCTCCTCGAGTCCCAGTCCCTGGAAATGGAGCGCGACGACGGCCTTGCGGCGGATGGGAAGCTTGGCTAGCTCCTCTTCGATGAGGGCCCGGCACTCCTGTTCCTCATAGACGACATCGGGGGTCATGGTATCGAGGAAGGAGAGGAGCGGCGACCTGTCTTTGTCGGAGACACGGATGTCCTCGAGGGACAGATGCGGGCAACGGGCCTTGATCGTATCGAGGGCGGTCGAGTAAACCATCTTCCATACGTAAGACCGGAAATTGCCGATCTTTTTCCCGCCGGCGGCCATCCGGAGGATCTTGAGCTTGACGTCCTGATCGATCTCCTCTTTTTCGTCCTCGGTGAGGCTGGGGAAGCTCGAGAAGATGATCTTGCGGACGGAGAGGGAGAGCTCATCGAGAAAACGCTCCGCGCGTCCGTCCTTGAGGGCGTCCTTGAGGTCCATCACCTTGGCTGGGAAAATGATACGGCATCCCCCGCCATATGTAAAGAGTTTATGCCTTGGCTGCTATATATATTTGATATTTAATAATTTAAGCCAGTTTTACAGCCTCTTTTCGGGCCTTAATCGCGCTTTTTGAGGGCATAATGCGCCATTAGCGATGCCAAGAATTGTGATCCCCCTATGGGATGAAAAGCGAGATACCAGCGTCTACGGAATGATGGGAACGGTTGGGGGCTCTCTCTAGCCTCTATTGGTCCGCTGGGCAACCTGTCAGAGGGGGGATTTGCCCGGCCTGACAATACGCCCCATATCTCCGTTCCGCATCCCCCGCCATTGACGCCCGACCTACGACTTGATATCCTTCGCTCAGTCCTGCCAGGGGGCAGCGCCCATGAAGTGTCGCCAATGCCAGCACGCGAATCCCGACGACTCGCGCTTCTGTGCCGCCTGCGGCGCCGCTCTCGGCGACACCGCCCCGACGCCGTCCCCTTCCTCCGCTCCATCCCCTTCCGCTTCAGCGCCCCCGGCCTCGGGTCCGCCCGCTGACAAGCCCTCCGCCGCAGACGTGTCCCGCACGTTGACCGCCTCCCCCGCCAATCCGGAATGGGCCGCCGGCCGGACCGTCGCGGGCAAGTACACGATCGTCCGCGAGCTCGGCCGGGGCGGCATGGGCGAGGTCTATCTCGCCGAGGACTCCTCGCTCGACCGCCAGGTGGCCCTCAAGTTCCTGCCCGAGGCGACCACCCGCGACCCGTCCATGCGGGCCCGCTTCGTCCGCGAGGCCAAGGCGGCCGCGGCCCTCAGCCACCCCTACATCTGCAACGTCCACGAGGTCGGCGAGGCCGACGACCGGCTGTTCTTCGCCATGGAGTTCGTCGAGGGCCGGACCCTGCGCGACCTGATCCGCGAAGGCCCCCTGCCGCCCGGACAGGCCTTGCGGCTGGCGGCCGAGATGGCCGAGGCCCTGCGTGCCGCCCACGACCGCGGCCTCGTCCACCGCGACATCAAGCCGGCCAACATCATGGTCACGCCCGGGGGCCACGCCAAGGTCATGGACTTCGGGCTGGCCAAGCTGACCGGCTTTCCCTCCGGCGCGGACGCGACGGCCGCCGGCCCGACCATGACCGTGACGGCCACGGCCGACTCTCCCCCCTCCTCGGGCCTGACCGGAGCGGGCCTGACCCCGGGGACCCCGGCCTACATGTCGCCCGAGCAGCTGCGGGGCCTGCCGCTCGACCCGCGCTCGGACGTCTTCTCGCTGGGTATCGTCCTCTACGAGATGCTCAGCGGCCGGCATCCTTTCAAGAAGAACACCCCGGCGACGACCGTCAGCGCCATCCTCACCGAGGACCCCCGGCCCATCGCCGGCGAGATCGAGGGCCTGCCCGAGGGCCTCTCCCGCGTCGTCGCCCGGATGCTCACCAAAGAGCCCGCCCAACGCACGCCCTCGATGGGCGCGGTCCTGACCGACCTGAGGGCCGTTCTCGCCGGGATCCAGGGGGCCAAGGCCAAGCCCTGGTTCAAGCCGGCGCGGATGGCCGCGACCGCCGCCGTCGTCACCGCGACCGTGCTGGGCGCAGCCTGGCTGGCCAAGACGCTGTTCTTCAAGACGCCGGCCCAGGCCCTGGCCTTCGGCGAGCGCGACTGGATCCTCATCACGGACTTCGAGAACACGACGGGCGAGGAGGTCTTCGACGCCGGGCTCGAGACGGCCCTGACGGTCAGCATCCAGCAGTCCCAGTACGTCAACGTCTTCCCGCCGGGGCGCGTCCAGGAGACCCTCCGGAGAATGCGCCACGAAGGGGTCGCAAGGATCGACGAGGCCCTCGGCCGCGAGATCGCCCTGCGCGAGGGCATCAAGGCCCTGCTCGTCGGCGGCATCGGCCGGGTCGGGGACGACTATCTTCTGTCGGCCAAGCTGGTCGATCCCGAGAGCCAGGCCATCGTCTACTCCGACTCGGCCCGGGCCCGGACGGGCGGGGACATCCTGGCCGGCGTCGACGAGCTGGCCCGCAAGGTCCGCAAGGGCCTCGGCGAATCGCTAGCCCGCATCTCGAGGCAGCGCCTCCCGCTCTACCGGGCGACGACCTCGTCGCTCGAGGCCCTCAAGCTTCTGTCGGGCTCGAGGCGCGTGCCCTGGGACGTGGGCATCGAGCAGCTCAAGCAGGCCGTCGCCCTCGATCCCGATTTCGCCCTGGCCCACGTCGAGCTGGGGGCTAAGTACTACATCAACGGAAGTCGGGCCGAGGGCGAGGTCCATTTCCAGAAGGCCCTCGGGCTCATCGACCGGCAGACGGCCCGCGAACAGCTGTGGATCCGGGCCCTGGTCGAGGACTGGCGCGGGAACAGGGAGGAAGGCATCCGCAACTACCGGGCCTATCTCGCCGAGTACCCCGACGACAGCACGGCCTGGTTCCGGCTGGGCTACGCGCACATGATGTCGAGCCAGCCGGAAGCGGCCATCGAATGCTTCCAACGGGTCGTGGCGCTCGACAGCGGGTCGGCCGACGCCCACATCAACCTGGCGTCGAGCTACAGCATGCTCGACAAGCGGGACGAGGCCCTGGACCACTATCAAAAGGCGTTTGCCCTGAATCCGGAGCTCGATACGGAGAGATTCGTCAACAACGAATACGGCTATCTGCTCGTCCGGATGGGCCGGACCGAGGAGGCCGAGGCCGTCTTCCGGAAGATGATCGCCCAGCCCGAGACCTGGAAGAAGCCCCGGGGCTACCGCTCGCTGGGGCTGCTGCAGATGTACCGGGGCCGGTACGAGGAGGCCTTGGGCGCACTCGAAGAGGCGGTCGGCCTGAACCGGTCCCTCAAGGCGGGCTTGAGCGAGTTCCGCGACCGTCTGTTCCTGGCCATCGCCCTGAGCCGCATGGGGCGGCGGGAGGCCTTGGAGAAGCAGCTGGCGGCCATCGAGGCCATCCGGGCGGGGATGAAGATCGAACCCAGCTTCCTGGCCAAGCTGGGGACGTTTTACGCGAGGTCGGGCCGGGTGAGAGAGGCCGAGCGGGTCTTCGCCGACCTGAAGGCCGCCACGGGGGACCTCCTGGCCGTCTCCGGGATCGGCCGGAGCTCGCAGAGCGACCAGGCGTCATTCCACCGCCTCAAGGGCGAGATCGAGCTGGCCCGCGGGCAGTACGAAGAGGCCGCGGCGTCGTTCACGATGACCGCCAACCTGCGCGAGGTGATGCTCGAGGACGCGCTGGCCCTGACCTACGCGAGAAGCGGCGACATCGACAGGGCCATCGAGAAGTACGAGGAGTTCCTGGGCACGGACGTGCTGGGGTACGAGGCCCAGGAGCTGTGGATCCTGGCCCATTACGAGCTCGCGCGGTTGTACGAGGCGCGCGCGGGCAAGGGGGTCGGTGACCAAGCCCGGGCCGACGCGGAAGCGGCCGAGAAATACCGCCGCCGCTTTCGCGAGCTCTGGCCCCTGACCTGCCTTGGCTGCTGGAAGTGACTGATAAATAATTAGATAGGCTGTTTTACCCCCCTGCTTTTCGGCCTTAATCGCGTTTTTTTGCCCTGTTTTGCGATCCCAACCGGTTACTTGCCTTGGCTGCTAGGACAAAATCAAAATAAATAAATTGAGAATTGTTCACTCACAAAGCGCCTTTACCCGGCCGGCGATCTCATCAACGAATTCCTGAGCGCTCACCAGGGATCTTTCCGCTTCCGTCTGAGTGACGGTCTTTTCGGACTCATATATGAACCCGTGCCTTTTGGCCCGCATTTGATTGAATCTGGTAGCCAGTCTGCCGAATTCGCCGCCGAGCACCATTGCGGAGAACTCCACGACGGTCTTATGCTGGTCTCTCCCCTTGGCCCTATATCCGTAGGATAACAGGAGGGCCCGTGCGGCCCGAAGCATAGCGTGGTAAGCGATCGTGAAAGCCCACTCTTCATCGATCGACAGGTTCGCCCTGGATGTCAATAGGTCGTGCCTTGCTCTTTTGAGTTGAAGTTGGATACGCTTGTTGTTACGGCTGATCTTTTCTATCAGCCCCAGGCGTTCAAGCCGTTTTAGATCCAATTTTTTCCCCGGCCACCCAGATCTTTTTTCCGGCTCGTATCGCTTCAATAAAATCGTCGCCGGCGGCGGCCTTGGCTTCGTATTCGTTCCTGTCATAGATGACGTAATTGATGGTCCGGCCGAATGTCTTCTCCAGGCGGACTAGAACTCGATCCAGCGTATCCAGATCGGCATCGCCGACGATCAGAAGATCCAAGTCGCTGTCGGCATTCTCGGTCTCCTTCGCGAAGGACCCATAGACAAAGGCAAAATCGATGCCCTTGACGGGTTCAAGCGCCGCCCTGATTTGCCCTATGATCCCGCTCGTTTTCAGAACGAGGCCTTTCAACTCGGGGCCGAAAGCGCACCTGTTGTTCACCTGGAAGCGTTTAAGGTTGCCCTCTTTGGATGACACGAGAATACCCAGATCCTCGAGCTTGGCCAATTCTTTGCTGAGATTGGAAGGGTCATCTTCAAGTATGGAGGCCAACTGACGAACGGAAAAGGATTCGCCTGTATGGGCGAAAAGCCAGCCCAAAAGACGGGCCCGGGTCCTCGAGCCGAAGAGCTTCTCAAGCGGTTTGCTCATTGCTGTGGTAAATTTTACCACAATTGTGGTATTTTTCACCACATTTTTCTCATTCACATTAATAGAGACGTCTATCTCGCCACTAATTTCTCACATTATGCCTTGGCTGCTGGAAGTGACTGATATATAAAAAGATAAGCCTTTTTACCCCCCCCGTTTTCAGGCCTTAAACGCGTTTTTTAGCCCTGTTTTGGGTGATCTCGAACTATATCCCCCTCCCCTTTCCGCGACGACTCCCCAAGCAAGAGAGACGGGAACCGCCAACGCCCTTCAGGTGGCCTGCGTTATCCGGAACGGCCTGAAGCTCATGACGCGTGCCACCCGACTCAGGCCCTGCCGGGCTAGAGGGAGGAAGTCAAACCTGGAGAACGTCGAGGCCGGCCGCCGCGGCCGCCGCCAGCTGCCGTCTGTCCGAGGATACAAAGCGGTCGGCGCGCCATTCGATCGCGCCCGCGAGATGAAGGGCATCCAGAGTGCGCAGTAAGTGCCGTTCGAGCAACTCGATGGCCAAGCTCACGACGGGGGCTGTGACCTCGCGGATCGAGAGGTCTTCCAGATCCTCGAAGAGAGCCGTTTTCGCCAGGTCGTATTGAGTGGCCGAAAGCAAGCCCTGCCGACGGAGGCGGCTGAGGGCGGAAACGATCTCGGCCGGACCGACCAGGCTGACGGCGGCCTCGGTCGCGCCAGCCAGGGCCTCCTCCACCTTCTCGCTTCCCCGCTCTTTGATATATCTTTTAGCCAGGCTCGAGGAATCGAAGAATATCTTCATCTTTCGCCGCGCTTTCTCTCTCTCAGGATCTCGCGGCTGAGGGACACACCTTCCGCCTCGAGCAGGATCCCCGGGCGCTTCCATGAAAGGCGAGCGTTCGCGGGCCGGACCGGAACGACCTCGGCGATGGGTTTGCCGTGGCGAAGCACCCGGATCGTCTCGCCTTGCTCGACCGAGTTGAATAGGGTGGCGGCGTTGCGCCGAAACTCCGTGAATGAGACTTGTTTCATGGCTTGCTCCCGGATCCGCGGGCCTGAAGGGGCGCCGCGAATCTGTACACTATTGTACATTTTAACGACCTCCTTGTCAAGTTCCGGCCACCGTGCGGCGGAGAGGGGCGTTCGCGCGCGGGGCGGGTTTCTCAAAATCCCAGGCGATCCCTGGTAGATAGACGCTCGCGGGGCCTGCTATTTCTCGTGAAACCAGTGAGAATAATGCTCTCTATTCCGCGTCTATATGATTAGAAGGCATAGAGACCGGCAGAAAAGGCCGGCTTGACATGATATCACCTTGCTGATATATATCAGGCGAGGTGACGAGGATGGCACGCATGACCCGGACGATCATCTCGCTGCCCGAGGACGAGAAGCGCTGGCTGGAGAGCTACGGCCGGCGCCACAAGATCTCGAGCGCCGAGGTCGTTCGCCGAGCGATCGGCGAGTTCCGCCGCCAAAGAACCGACAAGAGCCTGAATATTGTCCTCCGCGAAACGGCCGGAGCCTGGAAGTCGATCAAAGGGGACAGCCGGGAATACGTCGATGCCCTTCGGCGGGAGTGGGATCGAAAGCCGTGAAACCCGTTTATCTACTGGATTCCGTCATCCTCATCGACCACCTGCGCGGCATCGAGCCGGCGACGAAGTGGCTGAACAAGCTCCGCGAGGGCGAAGCCGTTCTTTCCGTCATTACGAGGGCCGAGGTCCTCAGCGGCGGGACGGAGGACGAGCAGGCGGCCGCCTTCGAGCTCTGCGGGCAGTTCGAGTGCCTGGCGCTTACGGAGAGCGACGCGACCAAGGCCGCCCGGCTGCGAAGGGAATCCGGCTGGAGGCTGCCGGACGCGCTCCAGGCGGCCTGCGCTGTGAGGAACGGCTTGAAACTCGTAACGCGCGACACGCGGGCCTTCGATTCGAAGGCGCACGGGTTCGTGCTCATCCCCTATTCTGCTTTGGCTGCTGGAAGTGACTGATAAATAATCAAATGGGGCGTTTGACCCCCCTGTTTTCAGGCCTTAAACGCGTTTTTTGCCCAGGAAATGCGCCGGTTTCGCTCCGCCGCGTTCACCACATCTTGAGCGGCGAGACCGCGGCGATCCGCTCAAAGTCGCTGTCATTGTGAAGAAGCCGAAGATCGTACTCGATCGCGGTTTGCGCGATCAGACAATCGATCGAGCTGCCCACGGACAACCCTTTCCTTCGCAACGCGACATAGAGCCTGGCGGCTGACGCATACGAGCCGGGGCCGTCCTTCGGCTCGTAGATCTCCTGGCTTCCAAGATACTCGCGGAGCTTCGCGAAATCCCGCTCCGTCGCCGCGCCCTGGAGGACCTCGAGGAAGGTGATGGACGCGATCCCGAAGGGCACGCCCCGGTCGAGGACCTCCTCGAAGCGCCTCGCCCCAAGAGTGTCGCGCCCCTCCAGAAAGTCGATTAACACCGAGGCATCGACCAGGATCACCGGGGCCTCAGTCTCTTGGGATCATAGCCTTCGGCGAAGCGGACCTTGCCTTTGAGCTCTCGAAGGTCCTTTTTCTTGAGGGCCCGGACGTACTCTTCCAGGGCTTTGTTAACGGCTTCCCTCTTCGTTTTCAAGCCCGCCAGGGCCATGGCTTCCTCCACGAGACGATCGTCGATGACGATATTTGTTCTCATTTTATACACCCTATATGGTGTATAATAATGTGTACATCCAAAAATGTCAAGCCCGACGACCATCGACGGGCCCTCCCTGTCGCGCTCTCACGCTCTCGCGCTCTCGCTGTCTCGACCTCTCACCTCCCAGATACTAATAGACGCGCCCCGGCCCCAGATCATCTCACTCATCCCAGCGGACCCGTGCGCACCCGTTCCGTTACCGCAGCCAGTCGGAGTTGCGCTTGAAGTTGATGGCGGCGAACCTCCCGCGGTAGGGGCGGCGGATCTTCAGGTGGTCGAAATCCCCGTCGTGGGGCTCCTCGTACACGTTGAGCAGGGGCGCCGAGCCCGGGTAATGGATGTTGCCGGCCCCGGCCCGGCCGAACAGCTCCAGCGCCCGCAGGATCTCGGCATCGGGGACGGCGACGACGACCGTCTGTAGCAGCCGTCGGGCCGTGCCCAGGGTGGCCGCCGCCGCCTCGAGCCCTTCGGCCGGCATGACCTGGACGTACCGGTAGGCCTCGTCGGGGAACCAGAACACGCTCCGGTGGCCGACGCGCACGAATGACGACCCGTCGGGCGCCGCCAGGACATCGGGCGAACCGAGATAGATCCGCTTCAGGCTCCGCCCGATCCTTTCCAGGGCGGGATTGACCGGCGACACGGAGGCCGCGAAGCGGGCCAGGGCCTCGGCTAGGCGCTCGGCGAAAGCCCGGTGGTCGCCCTGGACGTAGATGTTCTTGGGACTGTAGCAGGCGCACCCGTCGAAGGCCGAGATGTCGCGCACCAGCCCCTCGAGGACCCGCTCGCTGAGAGCCGGAGAGGCGACGAAAGGCCGCGCGATGTACGCGGCGCCGACCTTGTGACCGTGCCCGAGGACCACGGCGCGGCGCGGCCCGAGGCGCTTGGAGCGGCTCTCGATGTCGCGGACGGTGGCGTCAGCGCCCAGGACGTTGACGGTCTCCGAAGCGGCCAACACGACGTCCTCGACGGCCACCTCCCCTCCCCGCCAGTACCCGCAGGCCATGGTCGCCCGGATCTCGGGGGCCAGGGCCGCCATCTTCGAAAGATAGATCATCGGGAAGACGGCCGAGGTCGACGGCAGCTTGATGAGCTGGGCCGCTCCCCCGGCTTCCAGCGGCAGCCCGATGCGGGTCAGGATGGCCGTGTACCCGGCCACGTTGCCGGAGACGAAATGGCTGACGAGCCCGGGATCGCGGGGCCGTCCCAGGCGGCGGACGGGGAAACGCCCGGCCCCGAACGCCCGCAGATAGCCGAACGCGGTCTCGACGGGCCCCCGCGCCCGGAGGGCCTCCGCCGGGAACCGCCCGACGAGGCCCCGGTCGTAGGCCACAAGCGGGCCGAAGATGCCCAGGCCGTAGCGCACGATGTCGTGCCGCGAGAAGCCGTCGACCCGGTGGATGAGATCGGCCGCCGCCCGCGCCTCGCCCCCCTCCGGATCGGCGAAGACCGCGTCGAGGCGGTCCATCGAGGCCTGGATGTCGGCCGGCGTTAGCTCGGCGAAGACCTCGGCGGCCCGCCGGCGCACGCGCCGAATGATGTCCGGCACAGCGGCCGCCTCGAACAGCGGGAATCGCAACGCGACGCCCCCGGCGGTCTCGGTCTTGGCGGCCTTGACGTAGGGATCGCTGAAGACGATCTCATGCATGGGCGATCTCCGCGGCTTTGAACGCGCAGCCGGCCTCGGCGCCCGGCGCGTCGGCCCCGGCGGCCCGGGCGACCCGGGTAAAGGCCTCGACCCGGCCGTCGTCGGCGCGGACGCTGACGATCTCGGCCTCGTCGAACTGCAGGACGCTCGTGACGGCGGCCGCGGGCCGGCCCGAAGCGCAGGGGGCGATGACCTTGATGAGTCCGCGGCCCGACCGCAGCGGGGCCTCGGTCTCGGGGTCGACGACATAGACCCGGCAGTCGGGGCCGGGCCGGAAGAGGAAGTCGTCCAGCCCGGGCTCCCACAGGCCCTCGATCATGGCCGGCGTCTCGGTGAAGCTGTAGATGTCCTTGACGCGCGCCGACAGGGTGCGGACGTCGAGCCCGAAGACGGCGGCGATGCGGGCGACGAAGGCCGGCTTGTCTATCCTCTCGCCGCGGATCGAGCCCTTGGCCCCCGAATACCCCCCGCCGCTGAAGGCCACGAAGCCCTTGTCGCCGAGCGAGAACTCCCCTTCCCGGAACTCGTCGAGGTAGGGGCGAAGGAGCAGGGTCAGCCCGCCGAGCGATAGGCCGTACCCGCGGCTTTCGGCATCGCGGACGATCGAGGCCAGGCCGGCGGCGGGCATCTTGCGGATCGCCGCCGGCCGCCCCAGGGCGCGGTTGAGGAGCGTGCGGGGAAGGTCGACGTCGACCGTGACGATCGTCCGGTCGTAGCGGGCCACGCTGCCCTCGAGGCCCAGGAGCATCCGGAGCGCGGCCCGCCGGCCTTTGAGGGCGGCCTTCTTCGACAGGGCCCGGAGGATGCGGATCGACGGGGCGAAGGCCACCCCGACCGAGACGCCCGGGAAGCCGAAGGCCCGCCCGTAGCGCGACGTGACGTCGGCCAGCTCCTCGGGGCTGGTGTAGACGTAGCTCGGGTCGCCCGAGGTGCTGCTCGAGACCTGGAAGACGCCTGGGCCGGCCAGGTCGTTGAGCTCGTCGACAAGCCCTTTGGAAAGCTTGAAGGCCGGCGCGGCCACGGCCGGCAGGCGGTGGTAGGCGCGGTCGGCGATGACCGCCTTGAGGTCGGCGAGGGCCAGGCCCCGGGCGGCGCAGAGGTGCTTGTAATAGCCGAAACGCCCCCATTGATGCTCGACGCTGGCGCGGACGAGGTCCTCGAAGGCGGGCTCGGGGAGCGTGACGTTCATCGCGGCCTCCTTCGCCCCCAATATGGCCTCGTTCCCGGCGCGACTTGTCAAGACAATGTCAAGAACGGGTCAAATCTTCACTTATTCAGAGAGATCTCGCCCGGCGGCGCTCGAACGGCGATGGAAGGTCCGTTCCCCTGAGCCGCGCTGAGCGGCCCCGAGGGGCACTTGACCGGTGTCCCGGTAATCCATAAAATAGACGACACTAAAACAAAGGAAAGATGCGGCGGACCATGGCGGGAAACGGCGAGCGGAATGAGCGGAACGGGAGGCCGAGCGGGGCCCCGAACGGGACCTCGAACGGGCTGGCCGCCGCGACCAACGGAGGCCCCGCCAATCGCCTGTCCTCGTGGAAAGAGATCGCCGCCTACCTGGACTGCGACGAGCGGACGTGCCTGCGCTGGGAGCGGAGCTTCGGCCTGCCCGTCCACCGCCTCGAAGGGGCCAAGAAATCGAGGGTCTACGCCTTCCGCGACGAGATCGACCGCTGGCAGCTCGAGAGAAGCTCGCTGGTCAACGCCCGGGCCGAAAGGGCCGGAGACGACCGCCGGAGCGGCGGCCCGTGGGGCAACGGCCGGGAAAGCGCCAGGGATGGCCGGCGCCAAGCCCTCAGGCGGCCCCGGAACGTCGCCGTGCTATCGGTCGCGACCCTCATCATCCTGGCCGCCGTGATCTTCACGGCCATGAGCCTTCTCGTGCCGCGAGAGCCGGCGGGTTTCCGGATCGAGGGCTCCTCGCTCATCGTCTTGAACGCCAAGGGCCGGGAGCTTTGGAGGCACGACACGGGCTCCCACAACTTGGCCCACGAAAGATACCGCTCGGCCAGACCTCAAGAAAGGTGGTATTGGGAGGACAGGGACCTCGTCCTGCCGCACCTCATCATCGACGACCTCGATGGCGACGGCCGTGTCGAGACGCTTTTCAACGCCTGGCTCAACGAAGGCAACTCTCTTGGGGACCTGGCATGCTTCAGCCACCGGGGCAAGGAGCTTTGGCGGTTCAGGCCGGGCCGCCCTCTCGAGTTCGGCGCGACGAGGTTCTCGGGCGATTTCACGGTCCGCGGATTCGACGCCGTCGACATCGACGGGGACGGCCGGAAAGAGATCCTGGTCATCGCCCATCAGTTGAACCGGTTCCCGACTCGCTTCAGCGTGCTCGACACCGAAGGCCAGGTCATCGGCGACTACTGGAACTCGGGGCAGCTGGCCGACTTCCTGGTGGTCGACCTCGACGGCGACGGAAAGAACGAGCTCCTGACCTTCGGCACGAACAACGAATACGGCGATGGGGTCATCATCGCTTTCGATCCGGCCCTGATGAGCGGCTGCTCGCCCCAGTCGGACGATCGATACCGGTGGAAGGACATGGATCCGGGGACCGAGCTTCACTACATCCGCCTCCCCCGGGCGGACGCCGAGCTGGCGATCGAGTATTTTCCGCTGGAGAGCGTCATCCTCGGCCGAGTCTCGAGCTCCGGGACCCTTTCGTTCTGGCCGGGGCGCAGCGGCCTCGAATTCGTATTCGACCGGCCGCTGGCCCCCATCGAGGTCCGCAGCAGCCACGGATTTCAGGTCATACACGAGAAGGCCCGGCAGGCCGGCAAGATCGTGAGCGTCGTCGACGCCGCCTACTTCGAGGACCTCCGCCGCCGCGTCCTCGGCTGGGACAGAGCGTCCGGCAGCTGGCGCCCTCTGGCCTCCTGGGATGCTTTGGCTGCTGCATCTCGTTGATAAAAAAATAAATAACAGCAAAACAGGGCCCGCTCTATAGCTTAAACAGGAGCATTTTGCCCGCATTATTGGCCTTTTCCCATATCCTCCGCTTCAGCCAAGCGCCCGATCCAATACGTGGAAGTTGGCCCCCTGATCCTCGTTCACCCTCTTGATGGGGGGGGAAATCGTGGCACGCGGTGGGTAATAAAGCGAAGTCGTCGGCAACGGCCTTGACGCCGGGCGCCGCGCCCCCCATCTTTGAGGTGGGGAGTGAGAGATGGTCGGACGAGGGGGCCCGGCCCGCGCGGGCGCAGGATCGGTTGAGGCCGTTCTCCCGCTCCCCCGCATCGCTTCAGCTTTTCTGGTTCTCTTAGCCTTTTTCGGGTCCTTTGTTCCCGCTTCGCCGGCCGCTCCCGCCCCCGCCGCCGCTCCGCGCCCCCCCGTCCGGTCGATCGCCGTCAAGGCCATCGCCGACTCGCGCTTAAGCGTCAACGAGATCTGGAAGGTCGACATCAGCTACCAATTGCGGGAGGTCAGTCAACACCTCCGCGGGGACATCGGGGTCAAGTTCAAGATCACGTCCTTCGAGTACTGGGACGCCGATCCGTGCGGCGGATCGCTGCTTTCGCTCCTGCCCGGCCTGCGGGCCCGCGTGTCGGGGGCCGCCCGCGGCGACGCCGATATCGTCATCGGCGTGGTCCCCGAAGGGCCGGAGGGGCCGGTCGATCCGGGCATCGCCGACTACCTCAACGGCATCGTCGTCGTCAAGTATCTCAGGAATAAGGCCGGCATCTGCTATGTGCTGCTCCACGAGATCTGCCATTTGTTCGGGGCCGTCGACCTCCAAGAGAGCGGCTCGGTGATGAGCCTCGAACGCCCGGCGTTCCGCATCGACCCGTTCACGCGGGCCATCATGCAAGCCAACCGCGAGCGCTGCTTCCGTCCCGAGGAGCTTCCCCTGTCCATGGACCGCCTCGACGAGGCCATCGCCCTCTACAGCGAGCGCCGGGCCCTCGGACTGGGGGAGATCGAGCTCGGCATCTGCCTCTATCATCTGGAAGCCATGCGCGCCCGTTTGCGAGCCGCGGCCGGCCGGCGCTGAATCTAAATAAAGATAGGCCCCGGCGCGATCGATCTTCGCGGACCCGCCCCTTGTCAGCGGTTGAGGTCGTTGACGAGGAGGCGCAGGGTGCCGAGGTCGCGGCGGTTGAAGTCCATCGTCAAGCGCGTCAATCCCGGATGCCGCCCCATCTCGCCGTCGACCGGCCCGGGGTGCTGCTCGATGCGCCCGCCCGTGAGGATCGGCGCGTACACGTCGTTGAGCCGCTCGAGCTCCTCGGCCCCGAGCGGCGCGCTGATCCGCAGGACGAGGGTCGGTCCCACGTAGCGCATCGAGTGGTAGCGCCGGTAGAAGCCGACGACCTCCTCGACGGCCTCATCGATACTGTCCGTGACCATGAACAGGTTCATGTCGTCGGGGCTGATCATCCCCGTGTGCAGGAGCTCGGCCTTGATGTAGGTCCGCCAGTGCTGCCAGTACGTGCCGCCCGGCGCGTCGACCATGACGATGGGCACGAGCGTGTTCTTGCCGGTCTGGACCATGGTCAGCGACTCGAAGCCCTCGTCCTGGGTCCCGAACCCGCCCGGGAACAGGACGATGGCCGAGGCCTCCTTGAGGAACAGGATCTTGCGCGTGAAGAAGTACTTGAAGTTGACGAGCTTGGGATCGGCGGCCATGACCGGGTTGGTCGCCTGCTCGAAGGGCAGCCGGATGGCGACCCCGAAGCTGGCCTCGGGACCGGCGCCGGCGTGACCGGCGGCCATGATGCCCGGCCCGGCCCCCGTGATGACCATCCACTTCCGCTCGCGCATCTTGCGGGCGAACGCGTCGGCGTGGATGTATTCGGGGTGCTCGCAGGGAGTGCGGCTCGAGCCGAAGATCGAGACCTTGCGGATGTCGGAGAACGGGGCGAAGACCTTGAACGCGTAGCGCAGCTCCTTTATGGCCGAAGCGATCATCTTCAGCTCGCCGCGCCCGGCCTCGTCGCGGGCCAGCCGGGTGATGGTGATCATCATGTCGGCCAGCAGGTCGCGGTCCGGAGTGTCGGCGAACCGGTCGATGAAGCGGGCGATGCCGCGGTCGCGCTCGAGGGCCCAGCTCGAGACCGCGGCCCGGACGGGCTGCTCGGGAGTGCGGGGCCGGACCGTGCCCGTGGTCCGCTCGGGCTTTCGGAGGGCCTCGTCCTCGCCGCCGACGGCCGGCGGCATGGGGCGCGGCGAGGGCCCGGTCTCGGGGTTGCCCGCCGGCGCGGACCGCGCGTCCCTCTTCTGGCCATTTTTACCGCGAGGTGCGGGCCGTCCGCGGCGGCCATCCCCCGGCGCGCGGCGCGGATTCAAATGAAGCGGCTTCTTCGGCATGGATGTTCGCCTCTCCTCGCATTCTAGCATGAACGGGGCCGGGCCGAAATTGGGAAATAGGTATTGTGTCCCCCATTTAAAAGTGATACCCTCCCCCATCGCCATGGATATCAGCGGCGACCAGCTCACCCGGTTGATGATCGACATCGCCTGGCTGAGCCTCCTCCTTCTCACCGGCAAGTACCTGCGGACCAAGATCCGCCTCTTCCAGCGCCTCTTCCTGCCGGCCTCGATCATCGCCGGTTTCATCGGGCTCGTCCTCGGGCCTTACATCGCCGGGCGCCACCTGTTCACGGTCATCCCGGCCTCGATGATGGAGTCGTGGGCGCTCTACCCGGGACGGCTCATCAACGTCGTCTTCGCCTGCCTGTTCCTCGGCTTTACCGTGCCCTCGCTCAAGTCCATCTGGCGCGAGGGCGGCCCCCAGCTCTGCTACGGCTGGATGGTCGGCATGGGCCAGTACATGGTCGGCGTCGGCGTGACGGTCCTGCTCCTCAAGCCGCTCTTCGGCGTGCCCGACTTCTTCGGCTGCCTCCTTGAGATCGGCTTCTCGGGCGGGCACGGCACGGCCGCCGGCATGGCCGAGGCTTTCGCCGACATCGGCTTCCCGGCCGGCTCCGACCTCGGGCTGATGTCGGCCACGGTCGGCATCATCTGCGCCGTCGTGTTCGGCATGGCCATGGTCAATATGGCCGCCCGCCGCGGCTACACCAAGGTCATCAAGTCGCCCAAGGAGCTCAGCCGCGAGGAGATCCGCGGGCTCATCCCCCGCGGCGACCGGCCGGCCGGCTCGTTCCACACCGTCTCGCCCAACGCCCTCGAGCCGCTGGCCTTCCATGCGGCGTTCGTCGGGGTGGCCATCCTCATCGGGTGGTACCTGCTGAGCCTCATCAAGACGCTGAGCGCCGACATGAAGCCCAACCTGTTCGAGAGCTTCCCCCTGTTCCCGCTGGCCATGGTCGGCGGGCTGCTCATCCAGATCGTCGCCGGACGGACGGGCTTGGCCGAGTACTTCGACCGGGCGACCTTCGACCGCATCCTGGGGACGGCCCTCGATTTCCTGGTCATCTCGGCCATCGCCTCGATCAAGCTCGACGTCTTCCTCTCGTATTTTTGGCCGTTCGCCATCCTGATGGTCGTCGGGCTGGCCTGGATCATCTTCGCGACCTGGTTCCTGGCGCCGCGCATGCTGCCGGACGCCTGGTTCGAGCGGGGCATCACCGAGTACGGGATGCAGACCGGGGTGACGGCCATCGGCCTGCTGCTGCTGCGGGTGGCCGACCCGAACTTCCGGACGCCGGCGGCCAAGTCGTTCGGCTTCAAGCAGATCCTCTACGAGCCCATGCTCGGGGGCGGGTTCATCACCGCGGCGGCGCCCATCCTGATCTTCAACTACGGCGTCGAGGAGTCGCTGCTCGTCGGGGCCGCCAGCATCCTCTTCTTCCTGGCCATCGCCTTCTTCAACCGCTGGTTCCACCCTCGGGATCGGGGTCGGACCTCAGCATCTTCTTAACTATCAAGGCTTTAACCCCATTTTTCAGATCCGCTTATTGATTTAAATTGATGTTTTTAGGGTCAAAAACGCACATCATTGGGGTCGGATATCATTGGGGTCGGACCTCAGCATCTTCTTAACTATCAAAGCTTTAACCCCATTTCTGAGGTCCGCTTATTGATTTAAATTGATGTTTTTGGGGTCAAAAATGCACGCCGGCGCTAAGGGCCATCACTCCGATCAAGCTGGGCCGGGCCCATTTCAGGCGAGGGCGTCGATCTCCTTGACCTTGCGCGCCAGCCGCACGGCCGAGATGGGATGGGCCGTGCGGATCTCGGGCGCGAACAGCGACAGCTTGAACTCCTCGATCATCCAACGCAGCTCGTCGACGGCCGCCGCCCGGGCCTCCCTTTCCGCGGGCATGACACCCATTCCCTTCTTTCGAGGGCCGGTCTCCAGCCGCGCGAGCTCGAACGCGTAAGGCTCGACCTGGGCCGCCTTGGCCCGGTCCTTTTCGGGATCGACGCGGGCCCGCTCGAGTCGGATCTTGAGGCCTTCGAGATAGCGAGGCAGGCGCAGCAGCCGCTCGAGAGAGTAGGCCTCGAGAAAATCCGCAGGCACAAGGCGCTCGAGATCGCCCTCGATCCGTTCGAGGTATTCCGGCACGGTCCGCTCCTTAAAGCGGTCAAGATCGCGCATATCGAGCGACCGGGCGCTCCTGCGGGCCGCGGCGGCGCCCGGCTCCCCCTTCGTCGCACGGCTCCCGGCGTCGAGGGCCGAGCCCACGGCATGCCTGCCCGCGAGGATCTTGAGGGCCGCCTGGGTCAGCGCGTGCCCTTTGTCGAAAAGCGTCCGCCCGATCTCGCCTTCGTAGGCCCGGAACTCGGCCTCCGTGCGGATGGACCGCTCGAAGGTCTCCCGCGCCAGGGTCTCCTCGATGGCCCGCTCGACCGCCTCCCTCCCGCCGAACGGACGCGCGGCCGCCTCGTACTCGGCCGGGATCTTGTGATAGCGCCGGACGAAGGCCAGCTCCTTGCCGAACTTCTTCATCAGCAGGAATCGAACGCCCTTCTTGTGTTCCGTCTCAGCCTCCTCCCGGGTCGGGAAAAGACGGATGTTAACCGTCGTTGCCGTGCTCCCTGTCTTCCCGGTCTCCCCCCCGGGCGTTAATTGGGAAATAGGTATCATGTCCCCCATTTTGGCGGGTGTTAATTGGGAAATAGGTATCATGTCCCCCATTTGGAGGGCGGGGTAAGCGGCGAGCGACGTCCCGACCGCGACCTTCTCGGGCAGATCGCCGAAGGTCCAATCCTCGATGCCGTCCCGCTCCCACGCCCGGCACGCCGCCCGCCACGCCGGCGACTCGATCTTCGACGGCGCCGCATCGGCCGCCCCGACCTTCTTGCGCAGCAGCTCGACGTCGCGCCCGGCGTCGATCGTCCGCCCCGTCGCCGGATCGATCACGGCCAGCCGCATCCGCAGATAGCGCGGCACGTCGGCCAGGGCCCACTCACGGGCCGGGATGTCGACGCCGAACCGCCGCCTCACGAAATCGGCCACGGCCTTGGCGAGCGGGACCTCCTCGGGCGCCCGCGGCATCTCGGCGGCGATCGTCGCCGCCTTCTCGGCGACCGGCACGAGGAGCCGGCGGTAGCGCTTGGGCAGGCCCTTGATGAGGGCGGTGATCTTGTCCTGGTACTGGCCGGGCACCCCCCACTCGAGCCTCCCCGGCGGGATGGCCGGCAGCTCCGCGACCGGGACGTTGAGCGTCACCCCGTCGTCCTCCTCGCCCGGCGCGAACCGGTACACGGCGCGGAAGGGCCGCCCCGCGACCTCGACCGTGTCGGGGAACGAGGCGACCACGGCCGCGTCGGGCCTGTCGCCTGCGAGGGTCTCCTCGTCGAGCCGCAGGAACGCGTCGTCGCCGCCGCGGTCGCGCAGCAGCTTCCGCAGGCCGGCGACGCTGTGGATGCCCGGCAGCCGCTCCGAATAGAACTTGGCGATCCGGGCCGCCGGGACCATCAGGTCGCGCCGCCGCAGCTTCTCCTCCAGGGCCTCGATGCGCTTCTGGAGGGCCAGGTTGTGGAGCAGGAAGACGGGCGGGTCGTCCATCTCCCCTTCGACCAGGGCCGACATGACGAAGATCTCGTGGGCCTCGCCCGGATCGACGCGCCCGTACGAGACGCGCCGGTCGCGGACGATCTCCAGCCCGAACAGCGTCACCCGCTCCTTGGCGGTCGCCTCCCCCCGGCCGCGGTCCCAGGCGGGATCGGAATAGGAGCGCTTGCAGAGCGCCCCCCCCAGCGCCTCGAGCCACCCCGGATCGATGCGGGCCGCCGTGCGGGCGAAAAGCCGCGAGGTCCGGACGATCTCCGTGGCCACGATCCACCCGGCCGACTTCTTGAACAGGGCCGAGCCCGGCCAGAGCGTGACCTCACGGTTCTTGGCCGCCGCGTAGACGTTCTTTTCCTTGAGGCAGGCGATGTTCGACAGGAATCCGGCCAGGATCGACCGGTGGACGGCCCCGTAAAGGGCCGGCGACACATCCTCGTGCACCCTCTCCAAGAGGGGGGCCATCCTGGCCCCTCTTCTCCCTCGATTTTCGCGGAGGACCGCGAGGATCTCGTCGTGCAGGTAGACCCACTCGCGCATCCGCGGGAACGACAGGAAGTTGTCGTGGCAGAACTTGCGCTTCTGGGCCGCCGTGCCCAGCTTCTCGAATTCGCCGTGGTAGCGGTTCCAGATGTTGAGCAGGGCGACGAAGTCCGAGTCGGGATGCTTGAAGGCCTCGTGGACGGCGTCCGCCTGGGCGCTCTTGTCGGGCGGCCGCTCCCGCGGATCGCGGATGCTCAAAGCCGCCGCCAGCACGGCCGCCTCCGCCACGCAGCTCTCGTCCAGGGCCTCGATCAGCATCCGCGAGATGCGCGGGTCGAGCGGCATCCGGGCCATCATCCGCCCCTTCTCCGTCAGCACCCAATCCGGGACCGCGAGACTCCTTCCCCTTTTTTCTCCCTCGCCCTCGCCCCCGCCATCGCCCGCTGCGCGCCGCGCCCCCCTTCTAACGGCCCCGAGCTCGACGAGCGTCTCGTAGCCGTCGCGCACCGCTTTGGCCGACGGCCGGTCGATGAACGGGAACTCGAGGGGATGGCCCAGCCCCAGGTCGATCATCCTCAGGATGACCTCGGCCAGGTCCGACCGCAGGATCTCGGGCGGGGTGAACTCGTCGCGCGCCTCGTAGTCGGCCTCCGTGTACAGCCGCACGCACACGCCCTCCCGCACCCGTCCGCTCCGGCCCTTGCGCTGGTCGGCCGAGGCCCGCGAGACCGGGCTGATCGGCAGGCTTTTAACCCTCGTCCCCGGCTGGTAGCGGGCGATACGGGCCACCCCCGTGTCGACGACGTACCGGATCCCCGGGATGGTCAGCGAGGTCTCGGCGACGTTGGTCGCCACGACGATCTTCGGCCCGCTGACCGTATAGACCATCCTCTGGCGCCCGGCCGGCAGCCGCGAGTAGAGCGGCAGGACCGCCGTCGCCGGGAACTTCCGCCCCTCGAGCAGCCGGCAGGTCTCGAGGATGTCCTGCTCGGTCGGCATGAACACCAGGACGTCCCCCGGCACCCGCTCCCGCTTGATCTCGGCGACGGCCGCCACGGCCTGCCCGACGTAGTCCTTGTCCTCGGCCTCCTCGCGCTCGGGCGGCCGGTACTCGACATGGACCGGGTAGAGCCGCCCGCTGACCTCGATGACCGGGGCCCCGCGGAAGGCCGCCGAGAACTTCTCCGTGTCCAGCGTCGCCGAGGTGATGACCAGCTTCAGGTCGCGCCTCTCGTCGAGCAGCCGCCGGGCGATGCCCAGCAGGAAGTCGATGTTCAGCGACCGCTCGTGGGCCTCGTCGATGATGATCGTGCCGTAGTCCCTGAGCAGCCGGTCGCCCTGCGTCTCGGCCAGCAGGATGCCGTCGGTCATGACCTTGATGAGATTCGCCCGCGAGCTGCGGTCCTGGAAGCGGATCTTGTAGCCGACCGTCCGGCCCAGCGGCTCGCCCATCTCCTCGGCGATGCGGTGGGCGATGGTCACGGCCGCCAGCCGCCGCGGCTGGGTGCACCCGACCATCCCGGCCGCCCCCAGCCCGGCCTCCACGCACATCTTCGGGATCTGGGTGCTCTTGCCGCAGCCCGTCTCGCCCGAGATGATGACGACCCTCCGCCGTCCGCCGGCCCGCAGCGCGGCGACGATCTCGTCCTTGCGGGCCGCGATGGGCAGCTCGCGCGGGTAGTTCAAGCGCATCTCGGCATTCCCTCGCCGCTATTCTAGCAAAAAACGGGCGCTTGTCCCCGCCGGCGGGGCTATGCGAAATCAGGCAAGCTCAAGAAGGCCCGGGCCGTGACGATCTTCGCGCCCTGATGCTCTCCGAGCGCCAGCAGGTGCCGGTCCCCGCTGACGACGAAACGCGCCTTCCTCACCGCGGCCGCGTGGAGGAACTTGTCGTCCTCCGGGTCCTCCCGGACGATCGGCCGTTTCCCTCTCCTCGTCCGCACCGCGACCGCGAACGGCAGAACGACCTCTTCGACGAGCGACGTGATCTCCTCCGCCGTCAATCCGAATTTCGGATACGCCAGGACGCGCAGGTATTCCACGAGGATGTCTTTCGAGACGACCGGCACGAACCGCCCCTCGTGCCAAAGCGGAACGAGCCGGCCGACCGGCCCCTCGAACAGCAGGGCCGAGACGAGGACGCTCGTATCGAGGACGGCCCTCATTTTTTTCTGGCCCAAGTGACGGCATCCTTGACATCGCTCTCGGTCAGACCCAGCGACGCGATCTTCTTGCGGACCCTCTCGAGCTCGCTTCCGCCGAGGGGGGTGATCTTGACGGGCTCGAGAACGATCGCACCGTCCTTGACGCCGGCCTTGAAATACTCGACGCCCTCGAATTTCTCCATGACCTTCTTGGGCAGCGTGATCTGGTTCTTGTAGGTCCTTTTGCAGAGCATATCCTCCTCCTCTTTCTCATGATAACCCCTGGGAAGGAATCTGTCAAGTAATGGAGCATTACTTGCCGGCCCAAGCGGATGTTGACGAGTCCGTCTGTCCCGATTAGATTAGTAAGTAGATGGCCAAGAGACGCCGCCTCCGAAGGATTCTTATCATCCTGGGTGCGCCGCTCGTGCTGGCCCTAATCGTCATCCTGCTGGCCAACACAGCCCCCGTCAGGCGCCGGCTGCTGGCCTTGGCCGACGGCAAGCTGCGCGCCGAGCTGGGCCTGTCCCTCGAGGCGGGCGGCTCCTCGCTCAGCCTGACCCGGCTGGCCGCGACGCTCCGCGACGTGAGGGTGTCGCCGGCCGAGCCGGGAACGGGACCGCTCCGCGTCCTGACGGCCTCCGAGATCCACGTCAACCTGGGCTGGTCGACCGTCTTCGGGGGCGGCCTGCGCGTCCAGGAGGTCCGCATCGTCCGCCCCCGCCTCGAGGCCCTCCCGCCGGGCGAAGGCCCGCCGCCCTCGGCCGGGCCGCACACCCGTCCCGCCGACGCTCCCGCCGAGGCCTCCGCCGGTCCCGTCGAGCCGTTCACGTTCGAGATCGAACGCTTCACGCTCATCGACGGGGCCGTGACCGTCGGCGGACCGGCCCGGTCCCTGGCCCTCAGCCTCGACGCCATCCGCCTCGATCTCCGGCTCGTCGGCGAAGGCCCCGACCACCGCGCCACGCTGCGCACGAGCGGAGGCCGCCTGGCCCTCGACGGCCCGCCGCTCGAGATCCGCTCGCTCGAGGCCGACCTGGTGCTCGACCCCGAGCACGTCGACGTCGAGCGCATCCTGCTGGCCACCCCGCTCTCCCGGCTTGCGATCAAGGGCCGGGTCGCCGACTACCAGCGCTCGCCCTCGTTCGACGCCTCGCTCGCGGCCTCCCTGTCCCTCGAGGAAGCCTCCTCTCTCGTCGCCCCGCTGCCGGCCGCGGCCGGCTCGCTGGAGATCGACGGGACCTTCAAAGGGACCCCGGCCTCCGCCGCCGCGACCGTCGATCTTCGCGCCGATCCCGTGCTCATCGACGGCTTTCCCGAGGCCGCCCTGCGCCTGTCGGCCGAAAGCGACCTCCGCGCCCTTACGATCAAGGAGCTCTCCATCGGGTCCTCGACCGCCGGCTTGCGCGCCTCGGGCCTCGTCCGCCTGCCCGGCGTCGAGGGAGAGTCGAGCCTTGACCTCGCCTGGTCCGGGCTGGACGCCGCCCTCCTCTCGCGCTTCATCGCCGGGATGCCGCCGCTCGACACCGTCACGCGCGGCGAGGTCACGGCCGCCTGGCGCGACCACCGGCTCGACACGCTGCGGGCCTCGGGACAGGCGGCTTTCCTGTCCTCCGACCGGAGAACCGAGACCGCCGCCGGCGTGCCCGACGCGTCCGCGCCTATCTCCGCCGCGAAGGCCTCTCCCCTGCCCCTCGACGGCGACCTCGAGTTCACGGCCTCGGGCGACGGGCTCGACATCGCCCGGGCCGACCTGCGCGCCGCCGGGGCGGCCCTCGCGCTCTTAGGGCGCATGGGCTGGGACGGAGCCCTCGATGGCCGCCTCGAGGCCTCGGTCCCCGACATCGCAGCCACCGTCCGCGAGGCGGCCGTCCTGACCGGCCCCCTCGACGACCTCGCCGGTCTTTCCGGCGAGGCCCGCCTCGACGGCACGATCGAAGGGACGACGGGCGCGCCGATCCTTCAGGCAAAATTGGCCGCCTCCAAGCTCGCTTGGAACACGCTGACCGTCGACTCGCTCGAGGCCTCGGTGGCCGTGGACACGGGGGACGGGCCGGCCGTCGACATCTCCCGCTTCCGCGCCGACCTGCCTGCCGGCACCCTGGAAGGCCGGTTCGCCCTTCGCCCGGCTGCCCGGGAGGGGCCCGGACCGCATGGCCCGAGCTTCGAGGCCTCGGTCTCGACCACCGGGCTCGACCTGGCCTTCCTGGAGCCCTTCCTTCCCGAGACGCCGCCCTCGGGCTATGTGGCTTTCGACCTCGAAGGCCGCGGTCCGCTCGCAAGCCCAACGCTCTCGCTCCGGCTCGACGGCTGGAACGTCGGCGCGGCCGGGGCCAGGATCCCCGTCCTCGAGCTCGAGGCGGATGCGGACGGCGCTCTGGCCTCAGCCCGGCTGACCGCGGCCCCGGGCCTCGGTCTCCCGCCGCAGCTGGTCGTCGAAGCCGAGCTGCCGCTGGCCCCTCCTTTCGAGGTCACGGCGACGCTGCGGACCGACGGGCTGGTCCTCGACAACTTCCTCGTCCGCGCCGAGGGCCCGGTCCAACCGGGCGCGCCGGGCCGTTCGCCGCAGCGGGCCGCCGCCCCGCTGAACGCCGAAGCGTCGTTCTTCGTCCCGATCGAGGAACCCGCCCGCTCGACGATGAGCTTGTCGGTCTCCGATCTCGACCTCGGGGGCCTGGCGGCCATGGCCGGGGCCGAGGTCCCGCCGAAAGCCGGCGGGCGGGCCGATCTCTACCTGAAGGCTTCCGGCGATCCTACCCGACCCGGCACATTGGCCCTCGAAGGGGAGATCGGAAGCCTGGCCCTCTCGGGCGACCTGCCGGCCCTCGAGACCGGCGGGCCGGTCCGCTTCAGCCTGCGCGACGGGACCTTCCGGCTCGATGAGCTGTCGCTCGCCGTCGGAGACTCGACCCTGCGGGCCTCGGGGCTCGTCAGGGGCCTCGGCGCCGAGCCCGAGATCGAAGCCCGGGCCTCGCTCGACATCGAGGCTTCGATCATTCCGCCCCGGCTCGTCGAGGCCACCATCGGCGGGCGCCTCAAGCTCGACCTGTCCGTCGAAGGGCCGGCCGGCCGGCCCGAAGTCCGGGGTAAAGGGAGCCTCGCCGAAGGCTTCGTCCAAGCGCGCGACTTCCCGCTCACCTTGAGCGACCTCGCCATGCGGCTCGAGCTGCGCGACGGGGCCCTTGTCGTCACGGACGGCCGGGGTCTGGCCAACGGCGGGCTGCTCGAGCTCGACGGCCGGGTCGACCTGGGCGAGGGGCTGAGCGTCGGACGGGCGTCGTTCGACGCCGGGCTCGAGGGCTTCCGCCTGAACTACCCGCCCGGACTGGTGACCATCTCGGACGGAAAGGCCCGGCTCGAAGGCGACGGGAAGGAGTGGCTCCTGTCCGGCGACCTGAGCATCCTCCAGGGGTCGTTCCGCGAGGACGTCTTTCCCGGGGCCGAGCTGTTGGGGGTCTCGAGCCTTCCACTGCCGGCCGAGAGCGGAGAGGCGACGGCGGCGGCCCATGATTTCAAGCTCGACATCCGGGCGGCCACGGTCGAGCCCATCGTCGTCCGCAACAACGTGGCCGACTTCGCCCTCGAGGCCAACATCAGGGTCACGGGGAGCCTGGCCGCGCCCCTGCTCGCGGGCCGGGTACGCAACGTGGCCGTGGGCGAGATCGTGTTCGGCGACCGGACCTACACACTGGAGACATTGAGCCTCGAGTTCCTCGGTCAGCCCGTCCCCGACCCCCAGGTCAACATCCTGGCCCACACCCGGATGCTCCACCGGATGGAGGACCTGGAGATCCAGCTGCGGCTCACGGGACCGGCCTCGGACCTCAAGTTCAACCTGAGCTCGACCCCGCCGCGCTCGTCGCAGGACCTGTCGCTGCTGCTGCTCACCGGGCGCAGCCTCGACGAGGTCCGCGGCAGCGCCCTCGACACCCTCAAGGGCCAGATGATCCTCCATTTCACCTCACCGCTGCTGTCGCCCGTGACCCGAAGCCTCGAGCGGTTCCTGGGGATCGACGACATCTCGTTCACGCCGATCAGCATCGCCTCGGAGGAGGACCCCGGGGCCAGGCTGACGTTCGTCAAGCGCCTCTCGGATGAGCTGTCCCTGACCTACTCGGTCGACGTCAGCCAGACCGAGCGGCAGTCCTGGATCGTGGACTACAGCCTGAGCCGCAAGTTCGCCGTCCGGGCCTATAAGAAGGACGACGGCAGCTACGGCGGGAGCTTCCGGCACACCGTTCCCTTGGGAGGGGCAAGCGACGGCCGGGCGCGGCGGCGCGAGATCCTGACCGGCGTCGAGGTCGAAACGGGGACGGCCGAGGGGACGGGTCTCGACCGGCGCCTGCTCGAAAAGGCGTGGAAGCCGCTGCGCGTGGGGCGTCCGTTCCGGGTGTCGGACCTGGGGCGGGCCACGGACAACTTGAACAGCCTGTACCGGAAACGCGGGTACCCGAACGCGGCCGTCACGCCGGTCGTCCGCAAGGAGGACGGGCCGGAGGGGTCGGAGGGGGAGGACGCCGAGGCACCCGGGGAAAAAACGGCGCAAGGGACGCAGGAGGGGCGCGGTGCGGCCGGGGCGGAGCAGGCGGCTGGGGAGGCGCGGGTGACGGTCGTCTTCCGCATCGAACCGGGCGAGCCGGCCGTCTTCGACTTCCGCGGCGACCGCATCGCGCGCAAGCTCCGCAAGAAGGTCGTCGCAGGCTGGACGGGGAAGCTGACAGAGAAGGCCAACCTGGTTGCGGCCCGCGAGGTCATCAGCGACGAGCTCGAGCGCAAACGCTATTTCCGGGCCGAGGTCAAGGCCGAAGCGCTGGCAGGCGCCGACGGCGGGCCCAAGACCTACGCCATCGAGGTCGCCAAGAACGGCCGCTACGCGGTCCGGCTGTTCGAGGTCGAGGGCAACGCGGCCGTCGACGACGACGCCATCCGCAAAGCGGCCTCCGATTTCCCGCTGGCCGAGAGCCGCGGCCTGTGGAACCTCGTTCACGCGCGGCGCCTGGCGCTGAGGTCCGTGGAGCGGGTGTACGAGGAGCGCGGCTACACCAAGGCCGAGGTCGAGGTCCTGCGTCTCGAGGAGGACCGCGAGGCCCGGGTCGTCGATATCGCTCTCGGGGTCACGGAGGGGCCGCGGAGCGTCGTCCGGCGCGTGAGCTTCGAGGGCCGGAGCGCCGTCGAAGAGAAGGAGCTGCGCGAGGCGCTCGAGATGGGGGAAGGACGGCCGTTCGACCCGGTCAGGGCCGCCGAGGACCGCACGGCCCTGCTCAACGTGTACCGAGGCCGGGGGTATCAGAGCGCGACGGTCAAGGCCTCCGCGGACATCGTCGAGGAGGGCGGGACGGGCGCCGCGGGCAGAGTGAGCGGAGGCGGGGCCGAGGATGAGAACGCGGGTCGCGGCAGGGGCCGGAGCCGGAGCGAGGGTAAGGACGAGGGCCAGGTCGAGGACATGGTGGGAGGCGGCGACATCGGCATATCCGTCGTCTACCGGATCGAGGAGGGACCGCTCCACAAGGTCGGGGCCATCGACGTCGAGGGCCGGGGGCGGACCGGCGAGGGCTTCATCCGCGGGGCCTCGGGTCTGCGGGAGGGTCGCCCGCTGACCTCCGAGAGGCTGGCCATGGGGCAGAAGCGGCTCTACGACACGCGCGTCTTCCGGAGCGTCAACATCGACAGCCAACCGGAGGGAGCGGAAAAAGGCGAAAGAGAAGGAGAATCGGTAGGAGCGGAGGAGCGGGCCAAAGGCGGCGGGCGAGCGGCGGATGGCGAGCCGGCGGGCGATCGGGTGAACACCCTCGGGAACGGAGCGGACGGCGGAGGGGGCGAGGACACGGGCGCGGGCGCTGGAACGGGCGCGGGGCCAGGCGACGACGAGCACGGGGACGTCGTCCGCGAGCGGGTCCTCATCGAGGTCCGGGAGACGCCGCCCGTGACCTTGTCCTACGGGCTGCGCTACAACTCGGAGGAGAAGATCGAGGGCTTCGGCGAGGTCGACCTGCGCTCGCCGTTCGGCCAAGGCCTGATCGGATTGCTGGCCTTCCGGCGCAACGCGCGGGAGACGGACGTCCGTTTTTCGGTCGAATCGAATTACTTGTTCGGGGTCAGGTTCAACCTCCTGTCGACCGTCTACACGAACCGCAGGGTCCGCGATCTATTCACCGCCGACGAGACGGGCGTGACCCTCCAGAGCCGGCTCGAGCTGCCGTCGAGGTTCAACCTCTCGGCCCTCTACCGGATGAACCGGATCCACACGTACGATCCGGCCGCGCCGGGCTCGGCCATCGAGGAAAATGTCTTCGTGTCGGAGATCTCGGCGCTGCTGCTGCGCGACACGCGGGACGATCTGCTCGATCCGCGGAGCGGGTCGTTCCTGTCGGTGACCGCGACCTGGTCGCCGGAGTTCCTGGCGACCGAGCTGCCGTACGTCAGCGTCTTCGGGCAGTACCAGAATTATCTCGAGTTCGGGCCGGGCCTCGTGTGGGCGGCGGCCGGGAGGGTCGGGGCGGCCGACGCGTTCGGGCGCGACCTGGTAGCGGCCAAGAGGTTCTTCGCCGGCGGCGGCAACTCCGTGCGAGGGTTCGTGCAGGACGGGATCGGGCCGGTTGATCCGCTGCTGGGGGTGCCGGCGGGCGGGGCGGTCGTCGTGGTCGTCAATCAGGAGCTGCGGTTCCCGATCTTCGGACCGGCGTCGGGGGCCGTCTTCTACGACCTGGGCGCCGTGTATCCGACGCTTCGCGACGTGCGGTTGGGGGACGTGCGGCACGGCGTGGGGGCGGGGCTGAGGGTGCGGAGCCCGGTCGGGCTGGTCAGGGCCGATTACGGGTTCAATCTGTGGCCGCGGGCCGGCGAGAAGAGAGCGGTCTTCTACCTCAGCATCGGCCAAGCCTTCTAGCGTGCCTTGGCTGCTGTAATCAGCTCATAACATTACAATTAGATTCGTTCGGGGGGCCTTTTTGGGGCCTTAATCGCGATTTTTTACGGCAAAAAGAGCCATTAAGCTTCAAAGGGGCTTGGAGAAGGCGGGAAGACAGCCAGGGGAGGGAAAAAGCCAACTGGCGGAAGGTAGAACGGGCATCGGTAGGGCAGGTTGTGAGTCAGGCCGTATTGCCGGGCGGGAGCGTCGACTATTTCCTGGACGCGGAGCTGGGGCGCCGTTGCGTCCGCCCTGGAAAGAGATAGGCGGGCGTCAGGAAAACCGACACGCAAATCCGCCCATCCGCCGCGCGGCAACGTCTGGAAAGGGCTCGGGCCAGCTGTCCGACGGCCGACGCCCCAGGGCGTACGGCCAGGCGGAGATCATTTATGCGGGAATCCTCGCGGCGGGGCGACCGCGTCCGCGTCGGGGTTTGGCTTTGTGTCTCGGTCTGAGCGTTCATCCTTCTGTCTCCACTTCTATATACGAGCGAACGGGCCGATTTGTTGCTCCTTTTTGCCTTGGCTGCTGTAAGTTGCTGATAAAAAAGATCATCGTCACATTTTTTTGGCTTTTTTCGGCCTTAATGACGATTTTCGATGGCCAAAAGCGTCCTCTTTTATGACGGAGTATGACGGAGTTGATCCAAGGAGGGCAAGCCATGCCACGCGCAAAGCTATTCATGCTGCCCGGGTATATCTGGCATATCACCCACCGGTGCCATAACCGAGCATTCCTGCTTCGGTTCGCACGCGATCGCACGGCTTGGATGGACTGGATCCGTCAGGCGCATCTCAATTACGGGTTAAGGATCCTGGCCTTTGCGGTTACGTCGAATCACATTCACCTCATGTCTTACGCCGACGGCCGCCGGGAAGTCATCCCGCGTTCGATCCAGCTGGCGGCCAGCCGCGTGGCGCTCGAATACAACCGCCGGAAGGAGCGCTCGGGGGCGTTCTGGGAAGGCAATTATCACGCCACGGCCATACAGTCGGGCGAGCATTTCCGTAATTGTTTGATCTACATCGACTTGAACGCGGTCCGGGCGGGCATCGTCAGGCATCCGGCGGATTGGCCGTTCTGCAGCTTTCAGGAGATCATGGGGAAGCGCTTGCGTAAGCGGCTGATCGACCTGCCGCTGCTGACGGAGTTCTTGGGTGTGGCGAGCGAGCGGGAAATGAGCGGCCTATATGAGAATTGGATCCGCGAGGCCCTGGTCTCGGGACGCCTGTCGAGGGAGCCGATATGGACCGAAAGCGTCGCGGTCGGTAAAGAGGACTTCGTCAAGCGGATCCAAGCCGAGCTGGGCCTGCGCACGATCCATAAGGAGCCGGTCGTCGATGAAAGCGGAGGATACGCTTTGAGGGAGGTGCCGGCGCTCTATCTGCCGTATCGGTGCGTTTCAGAGGGAAAAAAGTCGATTAAGGCCCTCAAATACCCCATTTTTTAAGGTTATCTTTATATTTATGTGTGACTTACGTCAGCCAAAGCAGCTTAAAAGCGCCAGAGGTAGCTGACCTTGAAAAAGAAGCTGCGGCGGGTCTCGAGGAAGCGGTCGCTTTCGACGTACTCCGCTCCGGCCCATTCGATCTTCTCGAGCGCCGAGCCGTAGCCCAGATGGACGACCGTCCCCGGAATGTAGGTGAAAGAAACGAGCCCGTCGAGGGTCATCCGCCGCCGGAAATCGTTGTATTCGACGATCCCCCGCAGGAACAGGTATTTGTTGACCTGGAACGTGCTGCGGCCGCGCACGATGAGATAGTCGTAGATCTTCTCGCGGTCGGCCTTCCTGAAGAGGTCGATGTAGGTCAAGCTCAGATCGAATTCGAGCTGATCGGCCGGCTGGTACCGGAAGCCGGCCTGAGCCCTCGTTCCGTAGCCCTGGAACGGGGCCTCGGGATCGTAATAAACGCTCCCCGACCGCCGCGCCCATAGGCTGACGAAGAGCTGCTTGGTCAGCTGGGACTGGGCCTGGGCCCCGTACCCGCTGCGGCCGAACAGCCGGCCGGCGTAGACCTCGTTGGCCAGCAGTCCGTCGACCCGCAGCATCGTGTTGCGCGGCAGCCAGGCGCGGACGGCGAAGACGTTGACCGTCTCCCACATGTCGTAGACCGTGTCGAAGAGGTGATAACCCCAGTAGAAGGTGTCGATCTTCTGGAAGAAGTCCGACTCGGGATAGACCTGGTGCTGCAGAAAGCCGGCGATGCGCCTCAGTCCCGTCCGGAACAGGAACCCGGCGTCGGCCCGGAAGCCCTCGGAGATGTCCTGATACCCGATCTGCGCCGTCCACCTGCGGTTGGAGAACATGTACTCGGCCGAAAGGGCGTGATCCGTGCTCGCCTCCTCGGCGCCCGGCTCCTTGGTCAGCGAGCCGAAGAGGTGGAACGAGGCCGTCGAATTCGCGCTCAGCCGGAAGCGGCCGTCGACCCCGCCGACACGGTTGTAGCCCGGGCCGTACTCGCGTCCCGTGTAGAAGGCGCCGAGAAAGGCGTCGTCGCGGAGCGCATGCCGGTAGCGGGCGAGCATGAAGTCGGGGTGCTCGTCGACGGCGTCGCCCGGCAGGTCGTCTTGCGCGTAGATGGCGGCCACGGTGTCGCGGGGCGTGACCTTGCCGGTCAGCTTGAATCCGAACGACGGATCGACGATGGCCCGGGTGTAGACGAGGGCCATCAACGGGGCCTCCTCCATGGTCCCGCCGAACTGCCAGAGCTCGCCGCCCTCGAGGAAGAACGGGCGCTTCTCCTGGTAGTAGAGCGCGTAGCGAAGGTTGAAATCGACCTGCGCGGCGTCGGCCTCGACCTGGCTGAAATCCGGGTTGACGGTCGCGTCGAGGGTCAGGTCGGAGGTGATGCCGATCTTGCCGGTCAGGCTGAGGTCCTTGATGTCGAGGTCCGGCTGACGGACGAGCGCTCCCTCCTCGGCGGCCGAGGTCGTCCCGTAGGTGAAGGCCGGCAGGAGCTCAATGACCCGCTTGTAGGTCAGGCCCGAGACGCGGAACGGCTGGGACTGCCCGAGGAGAGACCCGCCGTCCGGGTGGAGAGGCGGGTAGGAGGCCTGTTCCGAGGTCCGGGTGAAGAAGCGGACGAACAGGACGCGCATGGTGAGGACGTCCTTGTTGGGAAAGCGGATGCTCTTGAGCGGGATGCGGGCCTCGACGGTCCAGCCCTGGTCGTCGATGCGGCCCTTGCTGTACCAGACGGTGTCGAAGCTCGCATCCAGGTTCCCTTCGACGTTCATCATTCCGTCGCCCTGGATGCCGAGCGGATTGACGATGAAGCCGAACGCGCCCTGCCTGTCGTTGAAGGTGTCGAGGATGATGAACACGGCGTCGTCCTGGAAGACGGCATCGCGCTTGGAGACGGCCGCCTTGACGCGGGAGGGCTCGGAGTCGAAGCACCGGAAGGCGAAGTAGAGGTTCTCGGCGTCGTAGGCCAAGAAGGCCTCGGTCCTCTGGCTGGGGTCCTTGCCGAAATCGGGCTTGAAGGTCTTGAAGCCGTCGAACTTGAGGGTCGCCGTCGGATCGGACCAGACCGGGTCGTCGAGGACAGCGTCGATCGCGGGAGGGGTTTCCGTGCGAGCGATGGCCGGGGCTTCGTCATCGGAGGAGGAGGGGGAGGAGGAGGAGGGACGGGAGGCGGAGGAAGCGGAGGAGGTTGAAGAGGGCGAAGAGGAGCGCAAAGCGGACGCGGAGGGCGAAGCGGATGGCGAAACGGACGCGGAGGGCGAAGCGGATGGCGAAACGGATGAAAATAAGGGGCGTGGGTCCGAAATGGCGGCGGCGGCGGGGGCCGCCACGCGTGCCGAAACTGCGGAGGGATCTGCGACAGAGGCAGCAGCGCGGGATGAAATACGATCCTCCGCAAGTGCGAACGAGGGAGAGGCCGCGATGAGGAAAGCAGCGGCGGCAATGGCGAGAGCGGCGGCGACAGTCGTGAAGCCTGCGGCCGAAGCGGGAGCGGCAGCCTTATCGGGGGCGGTTTTATGACGGGTGACGGCCACGGGAGCGCTGCGGCGGTTATCTTTCACACGGACCTCCGGGGATCGACCGATGAATGTGCGGTCGGCGTTCTCAATTAGCTACGTTATAAGGAGCAAAAAAGTTCTCTTGGCTGCCTTGGCTGCTGGAATATGCTGATAATTAATAAGTTAACGATATCCTTCAGCTTGGCAATCGGCCTTAATCAGCTTTTTTGGCCCTGTTTTTAGCGCTTTAGACGTATCGGATAATTGACGAAATCCAAGGGGGCGGCTCGAAAATCCTTTTTTCGAGGCTCAAAAAGTCGATTAAGGCCATAAAAAGCCCCTTGAAACAATGCTATGATATGGAAGATGTGTCAATTACAGCAGCCAAAGCACGTCGGGATCCTTATGGCCGTGATCGTGATAACCCTGGCAGCGGGCTGCCGGCAGAAGGCACCGGTCGACGAGCCGGGCGCTTTCACCTACCGCGGCATGCCGATCCACCCCGCGGCGATCGCCGAGCTTTACCGCTCCCCGGGAGGCGTTGTCGACCTGTCGGTCTTCCCCGGCCCGAGCCGTCCCGCCTACTACGCCTGGGAGGACCAGCCCGGCTGGTGGATCGTCGAATACGAGGAGAACATCGCCACGGGGCGAAACCCGTTCTTCGCCTACGCCGCGTTCGCCGGTCCGGACACCGGCGGCCTCGAAACCTACGTTGTCTCGATCACTTTCGATGACGGCCGCGCCGGCGACGTCGACAACCTCCTTCTCGTCCAGAAGAGCGGCGACGCTCTCTATCTCGTCGGCTCCTGGGAGGAGGGCAGCGCCTGTAACGGCGGCATCTTCGCCCAGCGCATCGACGGCGACGATTTCCTCTACTCGCGCGACCTGACGCCGGTCGGACTGCTCGAGCTGGCTGCCGGCGTGCACCTCGAACTCACCGCCCACGAAGACCTCGAGGCCCTGCCCGACAGCTGTTATGCCTCGGCCAACTTCGTCTTCCGCATCTCTCAGGCAGTCGAGGAACTCGTTTCCGTGCGCCTTTACGATGAACCCAAGCCCGACGAGAAGGGACGCACCGAGCGCTATCGTCACCAGTCCTGCTTCAACCGGCTCTACAACGCCTACCTGGCCGACGACCGCGTCGTGCTGACCCCAGCCGAGCTTGACGAGTTCGCCCGCCGCTTTCGTGACGAGTGCCTCTCTCCGCCGACAATGCAGGGATGGGCCCAAAAGTAGCGGCCCCGCACCGGCCGTCGGGAATGCTGATCCCGCGGCCCATTTCCGGCGCTCGCCCATTGTCTTCTCCCCGGACGAACGACGGAGCCGGTCAAACCGTCCTCCGGGAGCACAGACCCGGACGGGCAAGCCGAGGAGCACGCTAATTCGGCTTTTGGGGGTAAAAAAGGGCGATTAAGGGCCTCGATGGGCCCTTTTTTGAATGTTATTTTGTTCATTTTCTGCTAATTACAACAGCCCAGGCACAAAGTGCAACGAGGGACCGCGCACCCCCGTTTATTCCTAGTGGATGGTAAAAAATTAGCAACCTATCTTGACAAGCGGGCCGCTCAGTGCTAATATTTTAGCATGCTAAGCAATTAGCACCATCGAGTCACGGCCGTCGGGAGGCATCATGAAGATCCCCAAGAGCCTGAGCCGCCGCGAGCGCCAGATCATGGACATCATCTACGAGATGAAGGAGGCCACGGCCCTCCAGGTCCTCGAGCGGCTGCCTTCCCCGCCGAGCTACTCGGCCGTCCGGGCCCTGCTCCGCATACTCGAGCGCAAAGGGCACCTGACCCATCGCCAGGACGGGCCCCGCTACGTCTACGCGCCCCGGCTGGCCCGGGACAAGGCCCGCCTCGGCGCCCTCGACCACCTCAAACGGACGTTCTTCGACGGCTCGACCGCCGAGGTCGTGGCCGCCCTCCTCGACAGTCAGGAACCTGACCTCTCTGAAGAGGATTACGTCCGCCTCCGGGAGCTCATCGAAAAGGCCCGCAAGGAAGGGCGCTGACATGGACGGGCTCGCCTTGCCGGGGATCGTCGGTCTGGCCGCCGAGTATCTCATCAAGACGTCGGTGGTACTGGTCGTGGCCCTGGCCGCCGCGGCGGCCCTGCGGCGCCGGCCGGCCGCCGTCCGTCATTTCGTGACGGCCTCGGCTCTCATCGGGCTTCTCCTGCTCCCCCTTCTCTCGCTGGTTCCGGCCGGATGGCGGACGTCGCTTCTTCCGGCCAGGCCCGACCCCGCCGCGGCGACGCCGGCGCTCCTATCAACCACGGCCGTCGCGGCCCCGGTGTTCGCCGTCCCGGGCGATGCGGCCCCCGACGCCCTCGGGCCGGCCGGGGCGCGTCCTCCGGCCCTCGCCGGGATCCCTTCCGGGGCCCGGACGGCGGCCTTCGGGACCTTCGACGCCATGCAACCCGCGACCGCCGTCGATCCGGTGACGGTGGCCTCCCCCAACCTCTCCGCGCCGGCCGCATACCGCGCCGATGGGCCCGCCGCGATGTCGTCGGCCCGCTGGTCCCGCGGAGCGCTCTTCGCGGCGGCCGACTCCGTCATCAAGGTCCTGTGGGCCGCGGGACTCGGCCTGCTGCTTCTTCGCCTGGCGGCAGGGCTGGTCGGGGCCGCCCGTCTCACGGCCCGCGCCGAGACGCTCGGCGGCCCCTCGTGGCGTCTCCTCCTCGAGCGATTCATGAGGCTCGTGCGCCTGCGCCGCGAGGTCGTCGTCAAGGGCCATCCGGACGTCCTCGTGCCTCTGACCTGGGGCTGGCACAAGCCCGTCGTGCTCCTGCCGGCCGGCGCCGGCGCATGGACCGACGCGGAGCGCTCCTCGGCCCTCTGCCACGAGCTGTCCCACATCAAGCGGGCGGATTTCCTGGTCATGCTCGTCGTGCGCCTGAGCTTGGCCGTGTTCTGGTGGAACCCGCTATGCTGGGCCGTTTACAGAATCCTTCTCAAAGAACAGGAACGTGCATGTGACGAGCTGGTCCTCCGCGCGGGGATCAGGCCGTCGACATACGCCGCCAGCCTTCTCGCTTTCCGGCGCGCCGCCGGGTTCCGCTGGAGCCCCTCGGCGGCCCTGCTGGGGATGCTGGGAAGAGTGACATTCGCCGAGCGCCTGGCGGCCATCCTCAAACAGAACGTCACCTTCAAGGAGGTCACTATGAGAACGAAGTTCGCGTTGGCGGGCGTCCTTATCCTGGCGGTCGCCCTGGTCGGCACATCCCGCCCGGCCGCGGCCGGCATCGAGAAGGTCGAAGGCTCGTCGATCATCGCCGAGACGGCGCTGCCCTCCCCCGCCGGGTTCGATGTCCCTCTCCCCTGCTGGAACGGGGAGCAGGAGAAGTCCGGCCAGGCCGCCACCCAAGAGAAAGAGACGGCGAAGAAGAAGAAAGAGAAAGAAGCGGAAAGATCGATCATCGTCAAGACCGGCAAGAGCGCACAAGGGCCTCTGGTCATCACCATCACCGAAGGCGACACCGTCAAGACCATAACCGTGGACAAGCCGCTGACGATCATCGACGGCAAGGACGGCAAGAGCCTGGTCCTGTCGTCGGAAGGAAAGGAGATCGAGGTCCTCAGGGGCGAGCCTTTGAGCCTGAAGATCGCAGGCGGCGAACTGAAGGTCCTCAAGGAAGGAGAATGGATCGAGGGCGGCGAGAGCGGCGTGCTCAAGATCGTCAAGGAAGGTGAGGAAGGCCGGTCGATCGTCTTCTACGGCCGCCCCGGGGACATCGACGAGGACGTGAAGGTCATCAAGAGAGGCGAGTTCGTCAAGGTCCAGCCCGGTGAGCGCCTGATCATCAAGGAAGGCGAGGACATCGAGGAAGGCGCGCCGGTCATCGCCTGGACGGCCAAGGAGTTGGGCAAAGAAGGCGGCGTCTGGGTGGTCAAGGGATCGACGGACGAGCCTGGCAAGGCGGTCTGGATCAGCGCCGAGGGCTTGAAATACAACGTCATGCCTTTCGGGGACAAGGACATGCTGGAGAAGGTCCGCGCTTTGCGGGAGCAGCTGGCGGCCGTCAAGGCCAAGAAGCTGGACCTTACCGCGCTCGAGGAATCGCTGAAGAAGCTCGAGGCCGAGCTAGAGGCCCAAGAGAAAAAGCTCGAGGAGCTGAGCATCAAGTTCGATAAGGTCCCCGCGCCGAACGCTCCGCCCGCTCCGCCGGCGCCGCCGGCGCCCGGGGCACCGAGCGCGCCTCCTCCTCATATGTCGCCGCGCCCCGGAAAGGCCCCGGCGCCCCCCGCGCCGGCCGCAGCTCCGCACCAGCCTCCCGCTCCGGGCGCGCCTCCTGCCCCGCCGGCTCCCCCGACCAAAGTGTACGTCGAATCGGGAAAGGACGGGGAGCGGACCGTCAATCTGGCCTTCTCGGTGGCCGGCGGCGACGCGCTGACACCCGAGGACATCGAACGGGCCGTGGCCGTACTCAAAGAGGAGATGCCGGCGGGCATGGAGATACTGGAGCACAAGCTCGACGCATCAAGCGGGATGATGACGTTCAAGATCGGCGCGCCATCAGGGACCAAGGTCGACGCCAAGGACATCCGCGCCCTCGTCGACAAAGTCAAAGAGGCCTTGAAAAAGTTGCCTGTCGCCTAGGCTGTTGTAACTGGCTGACAAAGATAAACTTAGCTGTCAACTCAAGCAATAGGATCGGCCTTAAACGGCCTTTTTGCCCTGCTTTTTCCGGCATTAAGAAAATTGGGCAGAAGGTGATTCGCTTCTAATGCCTCTTTTTGGGGGCTCAAAAATCGTTTTTCAATCAGTACGACTGTCCACAAAACGACCGTTAATGATCTGTTATGTGTAGGTTACAACAGCCAAGGCACGCTAAGGGGCGTTGGACAGGAGGTCGGCGGCGACGGCGTTGTCGGCAACCTGCTCCGGGCTTTTCGCGCCGGGGATGACAGCCGTCACGATCGGGTCCCGCAAACACCAGGCCAGGGCCCAGCGCGCCTGCGGGACGCCCTCTGGGACCTCCACCTCGGCGAAGCGCTCGGCCTCACGGATCCGGCGGGCGATCTCCTGCCGCCTCATCGTCGATCGACAGTCGCTCTCGGCGAACCTGTCCGCAAGCCCGTATCTTCCGCCAAGGAAGCCGCTGGCCAGCGGGACACGGGCGAGGACGCCCAGTCCCTGCCGGCGGGCGAACGGGAAGACCTCGGATTCGGCGCGCCGGTCGATCCGGTTATAGACGATCTGCAGGACGCCGTATCGCAAGGACGCCGCCCCCCGTGTCTGGATGGAGCTCCCCGCGCTCCGCACGGAGACTCCGAGATGGCGGACCCGGCCGGCCTTACGGGCCTCTTCCAGCACATCCCGGACGCGGTCGTCGAGGAAGGCCTCGTCGCTCCCCGAGTGGAACTGGTAAAGGTCGATCCTATCGGTTCGCAGCGCCGCGAGCGAGGCCTCCAGCTGCTCCCGCACCTCGTCCGGGCCGAACCGCTCCTCCCGATCCATGAATCCACGAAAACGGTGCCCGAATTTGGTGGCCACGATCCAATGGTCGCGCTCGCGGCGCGCGAGGTAGTCCCCGATGAGCTGTTCGGACAGGTGATAACCATAGCACTCGGCGGTGTCGATGAGGTTGATGCCCTCCTCGGCCGCCCGATCAAGGATGGCGTCGACCTCGCGCTGGCTGAATCTCCGGCCCCATTCGCCGCCGAACTGCCAGGTGCCCACGCCGATGACCGATACGGTCATTCCCGTGCGTCCCAATGTGCGGTACTTCATCTCGCGACCCAGATATGTTTTAGTCGCATGAGCCTGCTCAGATGCTGCCTAGGCTGCTGTAATTGGATGACAAATAAAGAGTTAGGCTCGGGCCACAGCCAAAGATCCGGCCTTAATCGGCCTTTTTGCCCATCTTTTTCAACCGTTAAGGAAGCCCGGTCGAAAACAATTCGTGCATAATGCCCCTTTTGGGGGCAGAAAATCCGGCCTTCAATCAATAGACCGGGCCCGAAAACCCGTGTTATTACTCTATTTTGTGCAAGTTACAGCAGCCAAGGCATCATTTGCGAACGCGGATCGGGTACGGCGGCCGCTTCGGCTTGACGGGCGGATCGGCCTTCAGCTCGTCCATAATGACCGAGATGGCCTTCTCGAGCTGCGGGTCGCGACCCTCGATGACGTCCTTGGGCGTCTGCTCGACCTCGATGTCGGGCGGCACGCCGACGTTCTCGATGCCGAAGCCCTCCCCGACGTCCCAGAAAGCCAGGTTCGGCGCCGTCACTCCCCCGCCGTCCATCAGCCCGGGGAAGCCCAGCGTGCCGACCAGCCCGCCCCACGTGGCCGTGCCGACGAGCGGCCCCAGCCCGAACTTCCTCCACATATACGGCAGAAGGTCGCCGCCCGAGCCGGCCGACTCGTTGACGAGCATGACCTTGGGCCCCTGGATCGAGGCGCTCGGCGTCTTGAGGTCGGCCCCGTATCGCATGGCCCAGTAGGCGATGACCGGCTTGCGCAGCCAGTCGATGTAGTAGTCGGCCACCGATCCGCCGCCGTTGAACCGCTCGTCGACGATGATGGCCTCCTTGTCGGCCTGCGGGAAGAAGTAGCGCTTGAAATAGATGTGGCCGAGGGTCGTCGTGTTCGGGACGTAGACGTAGGCGACGCGCCCGTCGGTCGCCTCGTGGACCTTGCGGATGTTGCCCTCGACCCAGTCGCGGTTGCGCAGGGCGCCGTCGTTGGCGATGGGCACGACCTTGACCGTCCGCGCCCCCTTCCCGTCCGGGTCCGGCCCGACCGTGATCTCGACGATCTTTCCGGCCGTGTTCTCGAAGGCCGCGTAGAGGTTGGCCGGCGGCCTGAGGTCGCGACCCTCGACGGCCAGTAAATACTCGCCGGCCTTGACGTCGACTCCCGGCTCGGCCAGCGGGGCCCTCAGCTCGGGGCTCCAGTTGAGACCGCCGAAGACCTTCGTGAACCGGAACCGCCCGTTCTCGACGGCGAAGTCGGCGCCCAGCAGCCCGCCCGGCACGCGCTCCGGCTCCCCGGGCACGTCGCCGCCGCCGACCCGGTGATGGCCGACGGCCAGCTCCGAGCACATCCACTGGATGACCCGGTTGAGATCGCTCCGGCAGGCCAGGTGCTCGAGGAACGGCTCGTATTTCGTCCTCATCGCCGGCCAGTCCGCGCCGTGGTAGTTCGGGGCGTAGAAATAATCGCGGTTGATGCGCCAGGCCTCATCGAAGATCTGCCTCCACTCCGTGACCGGCTCGACCCGGACCTCGATGGCCTCGGTGTCGAGCCTGCCCTTGCCCGGCTCGGCCTTGCCGGCCGACGGGATGATGCTCCACGCCCGGCGCGCTCCGACCAGCATCTTCTTGCGGTCGGCCGTCAGGAAGAAGCCGTCACAGGCCGGCCCGAAGGCCTCGTCCTTGCGGCTCGCGAGGTCGTAGACCCGGATCGAAGAGTCGCCGGGCCCGCCCGAGGTCGGGGTCGGCGGCGGGTCGACCTTGCGGTAAAAGAGCTTGCCGCCGTCGCCGGCCTGGAGGTTGTCGACCACTCCGGCCGCCACCGGCAGGGTCACGATCCGCCGCTCGAGCCCCTCCAGGTCGATGCGGAAGGGGGTCTCGCCGGCCTTGGCCGCCTCCGCCTTGGGCGCCCCTTTGGCGGCCGGCGCGGCCGGCTTCTCTTTCTTCTCCTCGCCGGGCTTCTCCTCGTCGCTCTCCTTGGCCAGCGGGTTCGGCAGGTCCTCGCGCAGCACGGCCAGGTAGAGGGAGTGGGTCTGTCTCAGGTCGGAGTTCGACATGTCGAACCACTGCCGGACCGGACCGGCGTCGGTCGAGGCCCGGAAAAAGAGATACTTGCCGTCGGGGCTGAAGACGGGCTCGTCGGCGTCGCTCAATCCGTCGGTGACCGGGAAGGACTTGCCCTGCTCGAGCGAGTGGACGAAGATCCGCCGGAAGAAGGTCGGCGTGCTCAGCGTGTAGGCCAGCCACTTCGAATCGGGGCTCCACGACGTCGGCATGGAGACCTGACCGCCGACCTGGTAGAGGTATTCGGAATCGATCTTCTTGACGGTCCCGGTCCGGACGTCGATCCAGTAAAGGGTCAGGGAATTGTCGGCGAAGGCGATCTTGCCGCCGTCGGGCGACCAGTTCGGCGAGCCGTAGAACCCGGCGCCGCCGAGCTTGTAGCTTTTGGCCTCCCCTTTGCCGTCCTGCGGGGCGACATGAAGCTCGTACTCGCCCGAAGCGTCGGAGAAGTAGGCGATCGACCGCCCGTCGGGCGACCAGGCCGGCGAGCGCTCGTGGACGCCGGGCGTCCGGGTCAGGTTGCGGGGGTCGCCTTTCTCGGCCGGGACGGTGACGATCTCGCCGCGGAACTCGAACACGGCCCGGGCCCCCGACGGCGAGACGGCGGCGCCGCGGATCCACTGGGGGCCCTTGGCGAACCGCTCCCGCAGCTCCGGCAGGTCCGTGGCGACGCCGATCCGCAGCTTCGTGTGACGGCCCTGCGCGACATCATAGAGATGGAGCGAGCCCGCCTGTTCGAAGACGATCCGGCCGGCCCCGGCCGAAGCGTTGAGGACCGGGAAATCCTCGAAGGCCGTCAGCCGCGCGACGCTCTTCGTCGCCGGATCGAACGAATAGAGATTGAACTCGCCGTCCCGGTCGGAGCGGAAATAGACCTTGCCGCCGATCCACATCGGGCCCGTGTCGTTCGAGCGCCCCTCGGGCTGGGGGACCTTGACGATGCCGCGCGAGCCGACATCGAAGACCCAGATCCGCGAGAAGGTCCCGCCGCGGTAGTTCTTCCACTGGGTGAAGGCCTCGCGGAACGGGCAATAGGCGATCGACCGGCCGTCCGGCGACATCTCGGCTTCGTTCACGTAGGGGATCTCGAGCATGGCCGCTTCCCCCCCCTCGACGGGCACGGTGAAGAGCCGCGGATAGGCCCGCGAAAAGGAGAACCGGGTCGAGGTGAACAGCACGGCCCGTCCGTCCGGGGTAAAGCCCTGGACCAGGTCGACGTCCGGATGCCAGGTCAGACGCTTGGGGACGCCTCCGGCCGCGGGGACGACATAGACGTCCGTGTTGCCGTCATATTGGCCGGTGAAGGCGATCCACTTCCCGTCCGGGGAGAACGCGGGGTAGGCCTCGAGGCCGACGCCCGAGGTCAGCCTCCGGACGTCCCGGCCGTCGAGAGCCGCCGTCCAGAGGTCGTTGGCGTAGACGAAGGCGATCCGGTCGGCCGAGACGGCCGGCTGGGTCAGAAGCTTGGTGTCCGTCGTGTCGACGGCCCCCAGCCGACCGAAGCCGGCCAGGACGAAACAGACGAGCGCTGCCGCGCACACGATCTTTTTCATAGGTCCCTCCTTGATAGTACGATCCTTATATAAAAGCGCAAAAACGCCGGTTCGCCGCGAACACCGATCGATCATTCCAGGGGGTTTCGTGCGATCATTCGAGGCACGACGAGAAGATAGAGAATAGCGCGCATTCTTCATGTAATACGTTCCCAGCTCCTCTTTGGTTCTCTCAACTTGGCCTTCTGTTCTCCTAGGGAACGACTTGGCCGGCATCAGAGTGACACACACATGCGATACAGGTCCCTCTCCGGGCCTCCGCCCCCGAACGGCGAATTGTGTTGATCGCTCTTTTCGACTGCAAAAAGGCCCGATAAGGCCTCAAAAACGGCCCTCTGGAAGAGCCAATTTATTTCATATGTGCAAGTTACAGCAGCCAAGGCATCACTTTCAAGGCATCACTTTCCGTTGTAAAGGACGCCTTTGCTCAGCCATTCCGGGGCCGGCGCGCCCTTGAGGTAATGGTCGAAGTACTCCTTCATCTTGATCGAATAGTCGAGCTTGTTGGCGTATTTTTGGGGATGGTGGGGCTCGCCGCGGTACTGGAGGAAAACGCAGTCCTTGCCCAGCCGCCGCATGGCCAGGTAGAGCTCGACGCTCTGGGTCCACGGCACGGCCCCGTCCTCGTCGCCGTGCATGAGAAGGAGCGGGGTCCGGACCCGGTCAGCGAAGAAGACCGGCGAGTTCTCCCAGAAAAGCTCCGGCTTCTCCCACAGGCTGCCGCCGATGCGGCTCTGCTGCTTCTCGTACTGCATCTGCCGGGCGACGCCCGACTCGTAGCGGATGCCGCTGTAGGCGCTGGTCATGTTGCCCACGGCCGCCCCGGCGATGGCGCACGCGAAGAAGTCGGTCCGGGTGACGACGTAGGCCGTCCCGTAGCCGCTCCAGGAATGGCCGTGCAGGCCGATCCGGTCCGGGTCGGCCACCCCCATGTCGACGAGCTTCTGGGCCCCGGGGACCAGGCACGCCACCTCGGAGGGGCCCGGGAGCCCGATCTCGAAGCGCACGTCGGGCAGGAAGACGGCGTACCCGTTGCTCGCGTAGAACGGGAAGCAGGGCCGGTGGTTGACGACGACCTGGTTGAACTCGTGCAGGCGCTGGGAGAACAGCTCGTAGAAATAGACGATGACCGGGTAGCGGCGTCCCGGCTCGTAGTTGCCGGGCTTGATGAGCACGCCCTGGAGCGGTACCCCGCCCGTGCTCGTCCACTCGACGAGCTCGGCCGTGCCCCAGGCGAACTCCTTGATCTGGGGATTGAGGTCGGTGAGCTTGCGGGGCGAGCCGAGGTCCGTGCCGGCCACCCACAGGTCGGGGAACTCCTCGTAGCTCTGCCGGGTGTAAAGCAGGGTGTCCCCCTTCTCGGCCTTGGCCACGAAAGTGAACTTGCGCGGTTCCTCGAGGAGCCTGGTGACGCCGGGCATCCCGACCCGGGCCGCCCAGAAGCCCTCCCTCTTGTCGCGTTCGTTGACGCTCGAGAGAAGCAGCTTCTCGTCGCGGGCGAAGCCGGGGGCCTCGCGGTCGAGACGGACGACCCGGAACTGGGTCCGGGCCTTGCGCCCTTCCCCCTTCGTCAAGTTGACGGCCCGGCCCGTGGGGACCTCGAACCACCAGATGTCGAACTTGTCGTAGATAAGGACCGCCGAGTCGTCGGCCATCCACCCGGCGAAACCGTAACCGCGCGGCTCGCCGGGCGTGTCGTGGTCCTCGTCGGCGAACGGGACACCGAGCCCGGCCGTCAGGTTCAGGGCCTTGCCGTTGTTCGTGTCCAGGAGGTGCCAATCCCCCTTCTCGTAGTAGGCTACGGCCCGGCCGCCCGGCGAAAGGCTGGGCCGCCCGCCGTGCCGGGTGAGGACCTTCTTGCGGGTGCCGTCGGCCAGGCCGACGAGATAGACGTCCCTGTAGTTGCCGTCCCAGGTGATCTCCTTGAGATAGGGGACGTCCGAGGCGCCCAGGACGTGGCGGGCCTGGTCTCCGGTCTCGACGTCGGGCATGTCCTTGTCGGCCAGCGGAACGACGCGGCCGGAGTCGGCGTGAAGAACGGCCACGTAAGTCTTGTCCTTGATCCAGTTCCACATCTTCTTCTGATGGGAGTTGATCAGCGGATCGTTCCAATGCCAGACGTCGACCTCGCGCTTGGCCAGGATGGCCTCCGTGTCGAACAGATCGACGGGGGCGTCCTTGTCCTCCTTCTTCTCCGTCTCGACGGGCTCCTCCATGTCGGCCGGCTTCAGGCCGAAGAAAAGGCGCCGGCCGTCCTTGCTCCAGGCGAGCGTGTTCTTGGCCGGGACGATCCAGCCGTCGGGGGCCGCGCCGGCGGCCACGGCCTCGCTCGCTCTCCCCGTCTTGGCTTCCCAGCGCCACAGCGAGCAGGCTCCGACCCGGGCCTTGTCGTCCTGGACGCCGGCGACGAACGCCAGCCGGCCGCCGTCGTCGGACCAGGCCAGGTTCCGGTAGGAGCCCTTCTCGGCCTGATGGACGGCCGTTTCGGGCGGCCCGGGTTTGCCCAGCTCGCGCAGGAAGAGGCCGTTGGCCTTGCCGTCCGGATGGGCCGCGGCGTAGGCCAGACGGGCCGACGTCTTGTCGAAGGCGTAGGAGGCGACGAAGGCGACACGTGTCTCTTCGCCCGTCGCGAGGCGCCGCAGGACGAGCTCGGCGCCCGTCTCGAGCGCGGGCGGCTTGGACCCGGCCGGCGGGGCCGCTTTGTCCTCCGGCTTGGCGTCCTTCTTGTCCTCCTTGGCGAGCAGGACGGCCATCCAGGCCCCGTCCTCGGAGAACGAGAAGCGGTCGACGCCGGCCGTCTCGATGACCTGTCCCGAACCGAGGTCCAGGAGGGCCATTCCCGGCTTGGGCCTGTCCTTGCCGCCTTTCTCGACCTCCGCGGCCTTGGGCAGGACGGTGAAAGCCGCCCAGCGGCCGTCGGCCGAGAGGACGGGGCGGGCGCCCCGCGGCACGATGTGCGTGCGGCCCGTCCGGACATGGAGGGCCAGGCCCTCTCCGTCCCCGCGGTCGGGCTGGGAGGCGAAGGCCACCCACTCGCCGTCCTCGGAGATCACGGGGTTCTGCAGGTGCCTGAACTTCATCATGTCCGTGAAGGTCAGGGCCTTTTTCCCTTGGGCGAACGCTGCGGGGCCGGCCAGGGCGAGCGCGAATGTCAGAACGATTATCAAGGCCGCCGCGCGGCCGGTTCTCCGGGACTTGTTCATCGGGGACCTCCTTGTCGGGGGCGATGGGGACATGCCCAAAGAGTACATGCCGCCGGCTCCCCCGTCAAAGCCTTTTTCGCCGGATTGACGCTCCGGCGGCGATTCCGGTATGATGCCCGCGAGCTCATGTCCAAGACCGTGTCCGCTCCTCCCCGCGATTTCTACGAGATCCAGGAACGCCAGAAGGCCCGGAGCCTGCTCGTCTTCGGCTTCATCCTCCTGTTCCACTTCCTGGCCATCGGGCTCCTCACCCTGACCCTCCTCTGGAGCTTCGGGCTGTTCCTCGGCCGGGAAACGCTCGGCTCGCCGGCCTTCTGGCCCCGGTTCCTGCTCTTCAACGGCCTGGCCGCGGCCGTCGTCGCCGTGCTCCACTTCCAGGACGCCCGGCGGAACGGCCCCCGCTTCATCCTGCGACGCCTGCAGGCCCGGACCCCCGACGCCGGCGACCGCTACCACAAGCAGTTCATCAACACCGTCGACGAGATCCGCATCGCCGCCGGGCTGCCCCGCGTCAACACCTACGTCCTGCCGTCGTTCGCCATCAACTCCCTGGCCGTCATCGAGGAGGGCGGGACACCCGCGGTGGCCGTCACCGAGGGCCTGCTGGCCGAGGGCACCCGCGACGAGCTGCAGGCCGTCGCGGCCCACGAGCTGGCCCACATCGCCCGGGGCGACGCCTCCTACCTGACCCTCGTCTGCTCCCTCTCCAATCTCTTCGAGAAGCTCCGGGAGGCCCTGGAGCCCGAGCGGGAGGACCACCGGGACGCGCGCTCGGGGCAAAGGGAAGGAACCGTTTTCCCGCCGGTCCTCTTCTATCTCGCGGCCATCATCTCGTCGCTCATCATGCACCTCCTCAGCATGCTCATCAGCCGAGAGCGCGAGCTGCTGGCCGACGCCGCGGCCGTCGAGCTCTGCCGGTCCCCCGAATCCCTGGCCCGGGCCGTCTACAAGGCCCACGTCAAGAACTCCTTCGTCGGCGATTTCTCGCTGAGCTACACGCCGCTGTTCATCGTCCGCCCGGATTCGCGGGACACCTCGGAGGGCCTCCTGGGACGGATCTTCAGCTCCCATCCGCCGCTCATGAAGCGCATCGGCGTGCTGGCGGCCATGGCCCGGAAAAGGCCGCAGGCGCTCATCGACACCGTCTGGGAGAACGAGGAAGCCCGCGAGCGGGCCCGCGGCGTCATCCATTCCTTCGACGAGCTCAAGGAATGCCAGCTCGAGCTGTTCGCCGCCGACGCCCCAGGCGGCGGGGCCGCGGCCGCAACCGGCGAGGAGGCCCCCGGATGGTTCCTCTCCGCGCCGGGCGCCGAGAAGTGGGAAGGCCCGTTCACGACCGCCGAGCTGATCGGCCGACCCCGGTTCTCGTCCCTCATGCTGGTCAGGAACGCCCAGGAAGGGGTTGAAGCCAAGGCCCGCGAGTTCCCCCAGCTGCGGATCGCCATGAGCCGCCTGGCCCGCCATCACCATCTGTCGCCGGGCCGGGAGAACCTCTGTCCCCGGTGCCACGTCGCTCTCGTCGACGCCTACTACGAAGGGGTCCCCCTGAAGGCCTGCCGCCGATGCCGCGGGCGCCTTGTCGACATGGCCTGCATCGACAAGATCATCGCCCGGAGGGAGGTCGCGTTCTCCGAGCCCCTCGTCCGTAAGGCGGTCGATTTCGAGGAGCGCCACCGGACGAACCCGCTCAAGAGGATCAAGATCGAATCCTCGCTCGCGAAGGGCGTCGCCTGCCCGAGCTGCGGCTACCGGATGGCCGCCCGGCCCTACAACTATCAGTATTTCATCCCGGTCGACAAGTGCCTGTCCTGCTCCAAGATCTGGTTCGATTCCGACGAGCTGGAGATCCTCCAGATCCTCATCGAGCGCCGCAGAAAGTGACCGCCGGGACCGGGGTTCGCGGCCCGGCCGGCCCCCTTCCTCCCGCCCCGGGGGGGAAATCATCCTCCAAATCACCTATAGGGGTGATTGACCCTGTCAAGGGGTGAGAAAAAAATGGGTCCGTATCGAAGGCACCGCCTTCCCGGCGTGTGCCGGGAGGCCGTCCGGGAACGGCCGCCGGCTATAAGGGAAGCGGGCAAAGGTCGAGTGGATGGGCAAGAAAAGGATCCTCGTCGTCGATTATGACCAGAGCACCCTTGCCTCACTCCAGCAGATCCTGACGAAGCAGGGCTACGAGGTCATCCTGGCCGGCGACGGGCAGGCCGCTTGGGACAGGTACAACCAGGAGGACCCGGACCTGGTCCTCATGGAAGCGATGCTCTCCAAGATCCACGGCTTCGAGCTCTGCCAGAGGATCACCTCCGTCCACGAACGGCGGGTGCCGGTCTTCATCATGACCGGGGTCTACAAGGACCGCGTCTACCGGACCGAGGCCCTCCGGTCCTACGGGGCCTCGGAGTACTTCGAAAAACCCCTCAAGATCGCCGAGATCCTGGCATCGATCGAGGCCGTCATCGGCAAGCCCGCGGCCGACGAGCCGGAGCCGGAGCCCGCGCCGGACCCGGACCTCGACCCGGGATATATCGAAGCACAGGCCGCGGCGGCGGCGATGCAGGGGGCCACCGTGGCGGCCGAAGCCTCCAGGTCCGCCAAGCCGAAGCCCGCCGCGGACGACAGCGGATGGGCCTTCGATCTCGAACAGCTCGAGAAGGACATCCCTAAGATCATGGCCGACACGCCGGCGCCGCCTTCCAAAAAAAAGCAGGCCTCGGCCGCGGCGGCCGCGGACGACCTGGTCGCCGCCGCCCTCAAGTCCCTGCCGAACGTCAAGGTCGAGCCGGCCGCCGGCCCCAACAACAACGGGCATGACGGCGGCGAGATCGACAACATCCTGAAATCCGCGCTGGCCGACCTCGACCTGGCCGCGAAAAAGAAGAAGGCGCCGGCCCCGAAGCCCAAGGTTGCGGCCTCCGCCCGGGTCGAGAGGCCCAAACCCGCAGCTCCGCCGGAGGCCCCGAGAAAGCCGGCCCCTCCGCAGCCGCCGCCCGCCGCGAAGGCCGCCCCTTCGGTCGCGCGGCCGGCCGCAGCTCCGGCCCCGAAGGCCGAATACGTCAAGCCGCCGCCGAGGCCCGAGGCCCCGCGGCCTCCTCAGCCGCCGCGGGCCGTCGAACAGCCCAGGGTCGCGGCCCCGCCGCCTCCCCCTCCCGCTCCTGTCGAAAGAGCCAAACCCGCGTGGACTCCGGCCCCGCCCGCGCCGAGCCCCGCTCCCCGGCCCGATCCGCAACCCGACCAGCGCAAAGAGAAAGCCGGGCCCTCCCCGTCCTGGGAAAATCCCGCGCCCGCCGAGCCTCCTGACGAGCTCCGCCGGTCGGTCATCGAGGACGCCAAGCTCCGTCAGCGCATCCCCACGGGACTGTTCGACGAGGTCCACGAGAAGAAGAAAGCGCGGGGCATCCCCCCCCTCGCCATCGGCGGCGCGGCCGTGGTCGTCCTGGCCCTGGCCGGCTTCCTTCTCTTCCGCCCCAAGCCGCAGCCTCAGCCGTCCCGCCCCGTGAGCCCGCCCGCGAAGGCGGCCGCCGTCATCCCCGAAACGGTGCCGGAGCAGTCGCCCGAGACCTCGGCGCCGGCCCCGGTCCAGCAGGAGCCCGAGACGAAGCCGGCCCCGCCCGCCGCGAAGAAAACAACGGATAACGGCGCCGCCGACAAGACGCCGCCCCCGTCGAAGAAGGCCGCCCAAACGCCCGCTCCCCCGCCCGCCGCCAAAGCCGAGGAGACCGCCGCCGAAAGCTCCGAGGATCTCATCGCCCCGATCATCCAGCCGGCGGCCAATCCCGCGTTGGACCTCCAGCTGGCCGATGATCCCAAGCCTGAAGAGAAGAAGGCCGAGATCCCGCCGGCGAAAACGGTCCCCGAGGAGGTCGCGGGAGCGGCCGCCGAGGCGGCCGAAGCGGCCCCGCCCCCGGTCGCCGCGACCCGGGAGGGGGACCTCATCGACCTCATCGAGGTCGACGTCCAGCCCAAGGTCGCCAAAAGGGTCGAGCCCGTCTATCCTCAGGGGGCTCTGCGGCTCGGCATCGAGGGCACGATCACGGTCAACGCCCTGGTCGACGAGAAGGGCGATGTCGTCGAGACCGGCATCCTGAGAGGGATGAAGGATGACCGGGGACTGGAAAAGGCGGCCCAGACGGCCGTCAAGAAATGGAAGTTCGACCCGGCGCGCAAGAACGGCGTCAACGTCAAGGTCTGGATGCCGGTCGTCATCGTCTTCAAGCTGGGAGACGGGGTCGGGGAATCGATGGAATAGGAGTCAGACATGCCACTCAGCAAGGACCAAGAGGAACTGTACAAGAGGACGATGGAAGAGGTCCGCAACCAGCTGGACCATCTCGACGAAGAGGTCGAGAAGGAGCTCCAGAAGGTCCGCAAGCGCCTGGCCGAGCTTCAGGAGTCCAAGAAATCCCTGAAGATGGTCTACGAGGGGACCGCCAAGCTGCTCGGCATCGAGCTCGAGGCCGAGGAAGAAGAGGAAGGCAGCGAGGAGTCCCGCATGACCAAGATGTGATCCTACGGGCCCGGCCCTCCTGCCCCCTCCTTCCCGATCGTCTATTCCCTGGACACGCCCGCTCCCCGGGGGCGTCTCTATCCTCGCATTGACGGCCCGCGGACTTTTTTGATATACCCTACGGCATGTTCGTCCTGGTCGCGCTCCTGGTCGGCCTGCTGGCCGCCGTGCCGGTCGGGCCCATCAACCTCTACGTCGCTTCCCAAACCCTCAAGCGCGACTTCCTGCACGGGCTCCTGGCGGGCCTGACGACCTCGCTCCTCGATATCACGGCCTGCTTCATCGCCCTTCTCGGGTTCTCCGGGATCAAGCTCAGCGTCGGGCCGGATGTCGTGCCGGTCCTCAAGGTCATCGCCGCGGTCATCCTCATCCTTCTCGGCCGAAAGCTCGTCCGCGATTCCAAGACGTTCAAGATCCCCGGTCCGGGCGACAAGATGCCGTCGGCGACGCCTAAGCCCGTCCTCGGGGTCATTCTCCTCTACGTGACCAATCCCACCCTCTACATGTACTGGATCGCCGTGGCCGGCACGGTGACGGGCCACCATATCGTCGAGTACGGCGGCTGGACGGCCGTCCTGTTCGCCGTGGCCTGCGGAGTGGGGTCCTTCTCATGGTACATCTCGCTCGTCCGGTTCCTCTCGAGCCGCCAGTCACGGATCCGTCCCGAGTTGTTCCGCAGGCTCCTCTTCTACATGGGTTTGGCCCTGGTCGCCTTCGCCATCTACACCCTCGGCACGGTCTTCATCTGAGCCCATGACCAAGCGCGAGCGGGTCGAGCGCGCTTACGCGTTCGGGCCCGTCGACCGGGTCCCGTTCGTCCCCGCCGTCTACGAGCACAAGGCCCGTCTGGCCGGCCGCACGCCCTCGGAGGCCTGCCGGGACGCGGACCTTCTCCGGGAATGCTTGGAGCGGGAGCTCGAAACTTACGATCCGGACATGCTTACCGTCGGCGTCGACGTCTACAACGTCGAGGCCGAGGCCCTGGGCTGCGTCGTGCGCTATTTCCCGGATTCGGCCGACGTGCCGGCCGTCGAAGCGCCGCTCATCGACGGGCCCGCGGGGCTCCGCGACCTGGGCCTCCCGGACCCCGGCCGCGACGGAAGGATGCCGCTTTTCGTCCGAACGGCGGCCGGGCTCCATCGGGACATCGGCCGGGACATCATCGTCCGCGGCGCCCTGACCGGCCCGTTCTCGCTGGCCGCGGCCCTCATCGGCACAGAGGCCCTGCTCATGGCCACCGTCGACGATCCGGTCTTCGTCAGGGACCTCCTCGAGTTCTCGGCCCGCGTCACGCTGGCTTTCGGCGGGGCGTTCCTCGAAAAGGGCGTCGAGACGATCGTCTTCGATTCCAAGGCCTCACCGGGGGCCTCCTCGCCCCGGGTCTTCCGGGAGTTCGTCCTGCCGGTCTACCGGGACGTCGTCGTGCCCGGGCTGCGCGCCGCCGGCGCCCGCTGGACGCCCCTGATCATCGGCGGGGACACGACGCCCGTGCTCGAGGAACTCCTGGCGACGGGCGCCTCTCAGCTGCTGTGCGACGCCGGAGGGGACCTGGAGTTTTTCGGGAGGAGATGCAGGGAGGAGAGGCGGGCGCTGCGGGCCAACGTCGACGCCCGGCTGGTCCACGAAGGGAGGCCGGAGGCCATCCGGAAAGAAGGCCTGCGCATCTTGCGGGAGGCCGGCGGCGGCCCGGGATTCCTTTTCGGCTGCGGGGTGGTGGCCTACGACTGCGACCCGACCCACGTCGTCGCTCTGCGCGAGGCCCGAGACGAATTCCGAGCCGCCTAGGTCCGTGATACCCCGGCCTAGCAACAAGAGCACTGGCATACGGACCTTCTCTCGTTACCTGGGAACGAAATATCGTGAGCCGGGGTGACCCGGAGCCGTACTTCTAATGAATATCTGAAGAAAGCACGAAGGGAATTGGCGGACAGGTACCCGAGGTAGCGGTCCCCCTATCCTTCGGAGGAACCGCCGGGACTGATTCACGGGGGCGCGGAGGGCACAGGGAGATATCGATCGACACAAGGAAAAAGATAGGAAATTTCCGAGAAACGGGAAAAGACCGACTCCTAAGTCGCTTTGACCGTCGCGGACCGGGCCAGGACGCGGCCTTGACGCCGGACGAGGGCTTCGACCTTGACCCTGTCGACGGCCGTCGTCGTCCCCATCCCTGTCGTGCCGACCGCCCCGCAGGCCGACGCGTGGACCAGGATATCCAGCCATTCGGCCGCCTGGAGCCGGTCGAAACTCCTGCCCTTTGTCAGGGCTTCGTGGACCTTTAGGATCAGGCCGGCCGAGAACGCGTCGCCGGCGCCGGTCGGGTCCGCGACCCGGACGGAGAAGGCCGGCAGGCGGATGACGGCCCCCGGAACGGAGGCGACCAGGCCCTGGCCGCCCAAGGTCACGAAGACCGAGCCCGCGCCGAGGCGGCGGAGGGCGGCCGCCGCGTGGAGGGGATCGCGCCGGCCCGTGATCGAGGCCGCCTCGTCGGCGTTGCAGTGGAACATATCGGTACGAGGCAGAGCCTTGAGGAGAAAGCCCCAGCTTTTCCGGTAGGGAAAGACGACGTCGACGAAGGTCCGCGCGCCCTGGCGTTTGGCCTCCCCGAGGACCGCGGCCAGGCCGGTGTCGAACTTGCCGAGCAGTCCCACGCCTCCCGCGTAATAAACGAGCGGCCTGAGCCTCTTCAGAAGCGCCAGGACCGGCGCGGAGGGCATCCCGAGGTTGGCCCCGGGGTCGGCGTGGAAGCGGCGGTCCTCACCGCGGACGACGAGGACCAGGTCGAGGGCCGTCGGGGCGCCGTCGACCAGGACGGCCTCGGCGCGGACCCCTGCCGACCTCAGCTCACGGACGAGATAATCGCCGAACATATCGCGGCCGGCTGGGAAGACGGCCCTCAGACGCGACTTGGGGAAGCCGAGCCGGACGAGGTCGGTCGAGACGTTGCAGGCGTGCCCCCCCAGGGAATGACGGATGGTGCCGAAGACAACCCCTCCCGGCGGGGCCGGGCGCTCGAGGCCGGCGGCGATGAGGTCGACGACGGCGATGCCGCTGACGAGGATCACGCGCCTATTGTACCCGAGACTCCCGGGGATTCAATGGCTCTCAATAGATCTTGCGCCAGGTCCCGGCATCCAGGTCGGCCAGCCAGAGCTGGTCCTCCTCCCAATTGAGGACCAGGACGTAGGCGCCGATGCCGACAAGCCAACCGGCCTCGTCGACGTCGAACGGCAGAGGCAGAGCCCCCGTTTCAGAAAGGTCGGCGTCGAGCAAGACGAGGTGGCCGGCCCCGTCCCTGACCTGCTTGATAGCCAGCCCGGCGCCCCCGCGGACCCAGATCAGGCTCGGCCCGAGCCGGCCGGGATCGAAGTCCTCAAGCTCCCTCCGGACGGTCACCCGACCCTCGGCCGGGGAGTAGATTCCGAGCGTTCGCTTGCCGGCAAAGAAGGCCAGCCGGCTTCCATCGTCCGACCACCGGTACCAGTCGATCGAAGAATCCCGGACGACTTCCCGCTTATCTCCGCTTTCGACGTCCATGAGCCCCAGAACCGTGCTGCGGTCATCCTCGCACCGGGAGACGAAGGCGAACGACCTTTGAACGCCGCGCCGGTCGCCGGAAGGATATTGGATGTCCTCGGCCAGGAGCCGGCAGGCTCCGGTCTCGGGATCGAATCGGAAAAGACGCGTGGCCGCCCCCTCGGCCGCGCTCCGCCCGCTGGGCACGGCGAAAACGAGCGCGTCCCTGCCGCCGGCGGTCCAACCGACGAACCTGATCCAATAGCCCTCGTCGACGTCCAAGGGGAACGATCGAAGCCCGCTCCCGTCGGCCTTGATGGAGCCCAGAAGCCAACGCGCCGGCCTCTTTCCCGTGCCCCTGGCGGCGAAGACCACGCTCCGCCCGTCCGGAGAGATCTGGAAGGAGACCGGATGACGGCCGAAAAAGGGAGAGTCCTTCCGCGAGGTGACGTTGAGCGGCGCCGCGCCCGATCCGTCCGTGTTCATCATCCAGAGGTCGGCCGAGACACTCCTTCGGGTCTCGAAGGCATAATTGATGAAGACCATCTTGCCTCCGCCGATCTCGAATCCCAGCGGAACGCGGGCCTTGGCGATCGTCCGCAACCGGCCGTCCGCGGCGTCGAAGCGGAAGACCTTGCCCCGGCCCGCGAAATAGGCGCTCGAGTCGTATACCTGGAGATCGTAGATGGCCCGCCCCCTGCCCCCGGCCGCGGCCGCAGCCGCGGACCATACGGCGCCCAAGACCAGGGCCGCAAGCAACAGAGGAAGCCCGAATTTGGCGAAGTCACGGACCTTCCTCGCCGGCTGTGAGAAGTCCGTGCGCGCAAAGGCCAGGAGCGAGGCCAAGGCCAGGCCTATCGGGAGGAGGATGGTGAAGGGGGCCAGAGCGGCCGCGCTCACCGGAGAACCGGCCAACGGCGCCAGAAAAGGCAGCCAGAGCAGGAACGCTCCGAACTCGAGGAGCGCCCAGATCAAAAGACTCGAAAAGACCACCGCGTATTGTCTCTCGGTCAGGAACGAGAGCGAAAAGCCGACGGTCAGCAAGGCCCAGGACAGCAGGAAGCCCAGCGACATCAGCGAGAAGCCCCCGCTGAGATCCTTGGCGCCGAGGTCCGCGACCGTCCGGCTCAGCCCGGGGACGACCCGCACGACGACGGCGAAGAGGAGAAGAACGGCCGCCAGGATGGTCAGGAGGGCGGCGTATTTCGCCAGCCAAACCGTCGATCTTTTGACCGGCCGGGAGAAAAGATAGGCCCAGGCGTCGTCCTTGAATTCCGCGGCGAACCCGCCGGCCCCGAGGAGCAGGCCGACGAACGGCAGGAAGATCACGGTCACGGCCCCGGTCAGGATGTCGACGAGATCCCTCCTTCCGGGCAGAAGCAGGAACGCCAGGACGTAGATCAGGATCCCGGCAAGGGCGAAGATCAACAGGTCGAGCTTGTCCTTCCATTCCTTGCGGAAGATCTTTTCGAACATGAGCTCCTCCTGCCGCCGCTCCGTCTTTGCCGGGCCCCTAGGCGACGAAGCTCCGGAAAATGTCCTCCAGGCCGCCAGGCCCCGCCTCCCCGCCCGCCGCCATCCGCTCGTCGTGCCTCTCGCGGACCGCTTCGTAATCCTCGTCCAGCACGAGGCGCCCGCCGTGGAGGATGAACAGATGCTCGACGATCCGCTCCAGCTCGTGGACCATGTGGGTCGCGAACAGGACCGTCGTGCCGGCGTCGGCCAGCTCCCGGATGATGTCTCTCAGGAAATCCTGCCGGGTCGGGACGTCGATGCCGGAGGTCGGGTCGTCGAGAACGAGCAGCCCGGGACGGGCGGCCAGGGCCGCGGCGAACCCCAGCTTCAGCTTCAGGCCGCGGGACAGCGCCCTGACACGGACGTCGCGGTCGAGACCGAAAACGCGCAGATAGTCCTCGGCCCTCGGGCCGTCCCAGCGGGGATAGAAAGCGGCGTTGAAGTCCAGCAGCTCCCCGACCCTCATCCCGCCGAAGAAGAACGGGTCCTCGGGAATGTAGCCGATCGCCCGCTTGTAGGCCGCGTCACCGAAACGGATGGCTCTCCCATCGAAGAAGAGCTCGCCCCGGTCGGCGGGAATGACGCCCGTGATGATCCGGATGAGGGTCGTCTTGCCTTCCCCGTTGCGGCCCAGCAGACCGTGGACCTTGCCTTTCGCCAAGGACAGGGATAGGCCCTCGAAGACCTTTTTGCGGCCGAAGCTCTTGGCCAGGTTCGCGACGCGGAGGACTTCGCTCATGTCTTCCCTCCCCGGGTTCGGCTCCGGCTCCCGCGGCCGTCAAGGATCCTCTCCACGGCCAGCCTGAACTCGTCGGCGGAATAGCCGAACCGGGCGGCCTCGTCGACCGCCCGGGCGATCGTCAGATCCAGCGCGGCCCGCTTTTCTTCCCGGACGATGGACTCCGAACGGGCGGAGACGAAGCAGCCTTTGCCCTGCCTCGTCGTGATGATCCCTTCCTGCTCGAGCTCCCGGTAGGCCCGGGCCACGGTATTAGGATTGACGATGAGCTCGGCGGCCAGGTCCCGGATCGAGGGCAGCCCGTCTCCCGGCTTGAGAGCGGCCCCGGCGATCCGACCCCGGACGCCGGCCTTGATCTGCTCGTAGATGGGGACGAAGCTCGACGGGTCCACTTTGATCATCGGTCCGACCTCTGTATCATTGTACTAGTATTATAGTACACTTTTTCGATTTGTCAAGCGATTTTTCCGTTTCCTCTCCCGTTCCCGGACATCTGAACAGAAACAGCCGCCGATCGATATCGTCTCTTTCATCCGGAGGACAAAGGACACGGCCGAGGGAGATGGGCCCGGGGTGAACCATCCGGCGGCGGCTGTCGTATAATAGGGCGAGGAGGCCGACCATGACCAAATTCCTACTTTGGCTCATCCTGCTCGTCATCGCCTGGCCGGTGGCCCTGCTGGCCCTGCTCCTCTTCCCCATCGTCTGGATCCTGCTCATCCCCTTCCGGCTGCTCGGCATCACGGTCAACGCCGTCCTCGACCTGTTCAAAGCCATCATCACCCTGCCGGCCCGCCTCCTCCGCGGCCCCTCGAGGGTCTAGTCCCCTGGAAAAGAATTTCGTGCCCCCTTCTTCATGATCCGGATCATAAGGGCATGGTCAGTAAGGTGGACCGCGTTCCCGACATCCGGGGCCTGATCGAAGAGGCCCCGCGGTCCCCGGCTCGCGTCTTCGAACAGACGGAGGTAGCTTTTTCCGCCGGCCGGGCCATCGCCTCTGCGCTCGCATCTGTTCCTCTCGGATCGATCATGGCGGGAGGACAAGAAGGATCGCTATCAGGAGGAACCACATGCTCATACAGGACGCTCAACGTGAGGTTCGCACCGTCTTTTTCGGAGGTTTCGTCGGCCAGCTCGTCTCTGGCCTTATCTGGCTCGTATCCGCGGCTTTGGCCACCTGGATCGAGCCGGCTCTGGGCATCTGGGTTCTGGTTGCCGGCGGCTTTTTCATCTTCCCCCTGACCCAGCTCCTCCTGCGCCTCATGGGCCGGCGCCCATTCCTCAGCCCCGAGAACAGGCTCAACGCGCTGGCCATGCAGGTGGCCTTCACCTTGCCCCTCAACCTGCCCCTCGTCGCCGCCGCGACCTTCTACCGCCAGGAGTGGTTCTACCCGGCTTTCATGATCGCCCTTGGCACCCACTACCTGCCCTTCGTTTTTCTCTACGGCATGCCCCACTTCGGCGCCCTCGCTGCGATCCTGGTCGGTGGCGGTGTGGCCCTCGGCCTCACCAATCCCGGGCCCTTCGCCCTCGGCGGCTGGCTCACGGCGGCCGTGCTCTTGATCTTTGCCTTAGTGGGGGCTTGGGTCATCCGACGCGAGCTGGTGCGGCTGCCGGCCGAGACCGGGCCGGGTGTGACGAAGGGCCCGAGCTGATTCTCCTCAATTCGGAGACCGGCCGGCCTTGAGGGGCGACCGGGGTCGATCGGCCTTTTGGGAACGGATACGGGGCCCGTTCGCACCGGATCCGGAGCGGGCCCCTGCGAGTTCGTGAGCCGCCGAGACCGGCCCCTTCGAAGGCGCCCGGAATCACCGCAGCGACCGAAGAGCACCGCTGACCCCGGGGCCGAGGGGATCCACGACTTGGAGGGGGAATCCGCTCCGCCTTCCCCCTTCCAACGGTCGCTTCGCTCCCTGCCT